>Ga0206879_1049_pt1 | contig 30300 bp, 19 predicted proteins | sample Alteio_BWOrgCont_5_FD_152897 | JGI IMG/M metagenome (GOLD analysis project Ga0206879, IMG submission 152897) | Enriched cells from forest soil in Barre Woods Harvard Forest LTER site, Petersham, Massachusetts, United States -... | ecosystem: Environmental > Terrestrial > Soil > Temperate forest > O... | reverse complement strand
AAAGCTAAAAGGGTCGTTTGCAATTGTATTGTTGAAAATGATTATGGTGTCCTGGAATTTCACTTTTCCGGCTGTTTCCGGTTGATTTGTTTGAATTACCGAGGAATCTGTTGCAACCCCTGAATTCGGATTATTGCTGCAGGAGATTGAAAAGAATAAAATAATTACGAAATGGATTTGAATGACCTTTTTCATTTTTATTTCTCCGGATGTTGCAATTCAACAATATGGTTTATCGCCTCCAGCATCATTTCCTCGTTATCCAGGAGTTTCTTCGGAATTTCATTATTCGGCATTGAACTGTACAGCATGATCGCTTTTAGGTACCCAGCGGTTAAATTATGATCTAATTCTTATACATGGCTTTTGCTAATACCCTAGGGTCTGAAGAATCTGGGAGGTTTGTATGTTCTTTTGCCCAGTTTTGAAATGCCGCTAGGGTTATGTCATTTTGAAGGGGGAGGAGTTTCAGGAATTCTGTAAAGGTCATACAGCTGATGGAGATTGAATTGGTTTTGGCTAATTTACTGAAATTCAGGAATACAGATGACAATCTGAATCTGGTATCGGATATCCATTTTCCAGAAATTGAATACGTTGTTTACTGTCAATCAGATTGAAATGGCTGCATGCATTGTAGGGAGCGGTATTTAAATTTTCTAAATATTTTTGCTCACCTCTCCCCACCCCCCATTAGGGGTTCGCAAGCATTGCCGTATAGGAATAAAACAAGGCATAGTTGAAGATTTCGTGTTGTCCTTAGGCGTATTCATTCAGTGCCCTTGCAATCCCATCAAAGCCGCCCACTGGACCTTTTTCGCGCCATTCTTAGCCGCAAAAAAATTAGCAAGCAGGGACAGTACTCTTGTACTGGCCCTGTTATACCGCTTCCCTTAAAGCTTTGCCGATATTGAATTATAAATTTTGACTGTCATGACAATTTTTTGATCGTTTTTGCATTAAACTAAGTATCAGAGAGGTTGAATAGTTTTTTTGTCATGACAAAATATAAAGCTATGGAGAGCCAAGAAAAAAAATCAGATCGGGTTTATTCCACCATTACCCTGAGCAAGGTTCATAAGAAGCGCCTTGAGAAGTTTTGTAAGCAGCAAAAACTGGATCAGAAGTCAGTCATCGAGTACATGGTGGATTATGCCGTCTTCCATGATCTGAACGTTCACCTTCCGCTTCCGAAGAACCGGCAGATGAATCCGGTCAGCCTTCTGGATCTGAACACCCTGAAGGAGGAACTAAAAATCGATTGGCTCAAGTTCTCCCGTAGCTTAAGCTCCTGGGAGTCTGAGCGGGATGAACTGATTAAAAGCATGGATGAGCGGTACGCTGACATGGCAAAGAAGAAGGATGATCAGTACAGGCAGATGACCAAGCAGTGGAACGATCAGGTGGTAAAAACGATGGAGCTTCAGTATGTGTTGGACAAAATTACCGGTCAGAAAAAGTAAGGAGGAATTTATCATGATCATCAAAGTTGGACGTCCGGACAAGGATGGTAAAAATGCCTATAAAAATACAGGCTCCTGCCAGGGCTATGTCACTTACCTGTGTAAGGAAGACAAAGAAAAAGACTTTGATATGGAGTTATTCTTTAACCATGAAAAGGACGATGTATCCCCGGGCGAAGTTGTAAAGGCCGTGGACCGAAACTGGAAAAGTCTGGGTAAAAATGATGCGAAATTTTACAGCGTAATTCTGGCCCCTGAAGACAAAGAACTGGACCACCTTGGAGGCGATAAGAAAAAGCTCAAGGAATACAGCCGGAAAGTGATGGAAGTGTACGCCCAAAACTTCAACAACCTTAACGGTAAAAACAAAGGTCTAAACGGGTCGGATCTGACCTACTTCTGCAAGCTGGAGGACCATAGGTATTACAAGGGTACGGACCGGGAGGTAAAACGAGGACTGGTCAAACAAGGAGAAAAGAAACCAGGAACAGGACATATGCACATACACATCATCGTAGCCCGTAAGGATCAGGAAAATCGATATAAGCTGTCTCCCCTGGTAAATGACAAAAAAGTGTTCCATATCGAAGGCTTTAAGCTAAAGTCGGGTTATGAGTTCGAAAAGATGTACAATTACCGGGGCTCGGCTAAACATCTTGAAGCGCATATGGAAAAACGGGCGGGGAACCGAAAGGAAATCGAGCAGTATGCGGATCATAAACCTGGACCAGTTAAGTACCAAATATTGGATAAGGACTACGACCTGGCTGCAGATACCCCTCAGGCTACCCCTAAACCCTACCCAAGACTGGGACGTAAGCATGCCCCACAACAGGAAAAAGACCGAAGCCAGGACCGGGGAATGGAATTAGGCCTTGGGCTGTAAAACCGAGCCCCAAAAAGACCGGCCATCAAGGAATCGGATTTTTAGGTTTTAAGGGTGTTTGCCGGGCAGGGCTTTTGAGCTAAGCAGCCGCTGTCCGAAGCCTGAAAGGCAAGTTTGGCTGCGGGGGGGCAAACACCCGTAACAAACCGCCGATTCCTTGCCAGGCCTTGATTTTTTTGCATCCTTTTTTGATCAAGCAAAAAAGGATGAGGGGGCCGTCCAGGACGGCCTAAACCTGACGGTAATAGGTTGTAACCTGGCGAAGCAATCCCCGCAACCAGAGACGCAAGTCTTTTTTTTCATTTTCAAGCCCCTGTTCAACACGGGGGCGCATGCTCACCAACCGTCTCAAACAGCCACCGGCTGTTTGCCCTCTTTCCCCCCTTGCAATGCCTTGATTTTACTGATAAAATCATACTGATAATTATACACGCTCACAAAATCAAATTCTATCCGAATGCGCGCGCGGGCGAGACGGTTCGAATAGTCAAAAAAACAAACCGCTAAAAATTTGATACTCCAATTAAAGAGAAATAAATCCGTTAAAAACAGAATTGTTGCCGGATTTTTTGGCATTGTTTTTTGCTATTAAAAAACCATGCCAAAAAAGTGGGAGGGAAGATGGTTCAAGAGCAAGTGAAACTGAATTGCCGCTGAATAAAAAAAGAGATAACGGCGGCAATTCGTTTCTCTTGCGATCTTGGTTTATGGGTAAAGGATAAACAGGGCTCGGCCTTGTTTATCTTTTACCCAAACAATGCTATGAATTGTAGTCCGGCGAAGTTTTTGTTTCAAAAACTATGACGGACTACTATACCTTTGTTGATAAGTGTTTGCTATGTTTTGTAGCAGTGAGATATTAAAAGTTTTTCACATTTTAATTTGTCCTTTGGCTTTTCGGTAAATTTATGCACACCAAAAAACTTCCTGCATGACAACTGTTCAATACTTTCTGTATGCCCGCAAATCCACTGAGTCAGAGGAAAGGCAGGCTATGTCAATTGAAGCTCAGATTGTGGAACTCGGAGAATACGCCCTTCGTGAAAATTTACACATTATAGAAACGTTTGTTGAAAGCAAGAGTGCAAAAACTCCGGGTCGTCCGGTATTCAATGAAATGGTTTCAAAAATATATGCAAGTAAAACTCCCATTGGAATTTTAGCGTGGCATCCGGATCGTTTGGCAAGAAATTCTGTTGACGGCGGACAGGTCGTTTATATGGTTGATACCAAAAAAGTTGTAGCCCTTCGGTTTCCAACGTTTTGGTTTGAGCCTACACCTCAGGGAATGTTTATGCTGCAGGTTGCATTTGGTCAATCAAAGTATTACTCTGACAATCTATCTGAAAACGTAAAAAGGGGTAACCGTCAGAAAAGAAGAAGGGGGGAACACAGCGGACATCCGCCGATTGGTTATGTTAATAATCCCAAGTTAAGAAACATTGAACCTGATCCTGAAAAGGCAAAGGTCATTCAGAAGTTGTTTCATGAGTTTTCACTTGGTGGATTGAATTTGCACAGCGGGGCAAAACAATTGGAAGATTGGGGAATCACCTGCAAAAAAGGGAACCGAATGACTCCTTACATGGTTCACCGGATTTTGACCAAAAAGGCCTATTTGGGTTTGATCGTTTTTAAAGGGGAATGTTACGAAGGGTCTTTCAAGCCCCTTATTGATAAGGAAACCTTTGACAGGGTGCAAATGAGATTAAAGAACAATGGGAAAAAACCGAGAGGAAGCAAGATTAAATTAGGGTTTCCATACCGGGGAATGTTCCATTGTGCTGAATGCGGGGGCCAGATTACAGCTCAGTTTGCTAAGGGGAACGGGGGGCACATACGTATACTACCGTTGCTCGAAACGAATGGGCCCCTGTTCCCAGCCCTATTTAAGGGATGATTTGGTGACAGACCAGCTAACCGAGAAACTCGAAAGTATAGCAATTAGCAAACTGTGGGCCGACATATTACTAGAGGAATTAGAGAAGGAAAGGGCCGGGGAGATGATAAATACAAGGTCATACCTTAAAAATCTGGAAAGTGAAATAAAGGTGGTTTCTGAAAAGATGAACAAACTGGTCGGAATTTACCTTGCAGGGGAGATCGAACAGGAAATTTACATCAAAAGGAAGAATGAACTGATGATGGAAAAGGCCAATTTGGGGATAAAGCGAGCCGACCTTGGAGGCAAGAGAAATAATTGGTTCGAACCATCAAAAGAATGGGTGAAAACCGCTGAAAATGTGGGTGTCCAGCTTGCTTGCAAGCCGGAGGAAAAAGTTTTGAGGGACCTTCTGGAAAAAGTTGGTTCGAACCGTCTCATGCGCGGGAAAAAAATAGAATTTGATTTTGTGAAACCATATGATTTTATCAGTAAATTCAAGGCATTGCAAGGGGGGAAAGAAAAAAGCCCCCGTGTTGAACAGGGGCTTGAAAATGAAAAAAAAGACTTGCGTCTCTGGTTGCGGAAAGGGTGGGATTCGAACCCACGTTACCTTTCGGTAAACACGCTTTCCAAGCGTGCGCGTTCGGCCACTCTGCCACCTTTCCTTGAGGGGGGCAAATGTAGGGTTTTTTGATCAAATATAAGGGGAGGACGACTTTTACGGATTTTTGGATTAAAGGTTTGGTTTTTGGATTTTATTTCATTACATTAGTCAGAGGGGGAAGTAAAGGAGTGTTTAGATGTGTTAACTGTCAGTTAAATTTCCTGATTTTTTGAAAAGACCTTACTCTTTCAGGCATTTTCTCTCTCTCTTTCTTTTTCTGTTTCCACAGTTTTTTGCCGTGCGTCTGTTTGCAGGTGGAGTTACGATGGCCCCGCTGGCACCCGTTTGCGATTCCTATACCGGGATTTTGCTTACGGGAGGAAGTCCGGGAGGTGGTATTTATACCGGAACAGGTGTTCAGAACGGGTATTTTTATCCTTACCTCACAGGAGGTGCCGGAACGTATTGGATCTATTACACCGTTTACGTGGGTGGGTTGCCGGAGACAGACAGCACAACGATCACTGTCAATCCTTTGCCGACTTATCCGACCAATCCAACGAGCAGCACGTTGCCTTTTGTAGGTACAGGACCTTACAATGAAAGCAATTGTCCGAACGGAACGCTTCAATACACGACTCCGGGCTGTGTAGGCACAACTGAGAATTATACGATTCCTGCTGTTGCCGGAACTACTTACAGCTGGAAGATCAGCAATGAATACGGACCGAGTTACGCACAGGGCGGAACCATTGTCGGAGCTAATAACAGCAACAGTGTGAACATCAGCTGGACGGGAGCTCCCTTGCTTAGTTTTTACGGTGGGGGACAGGGCTATTATACGCTCTTTCAGGTGACGGAGGTTAATTCCTTTGGCTGTGCGGATTCTTTTTATTTGTTTTTTCAGATCAATGCGGCTCCTGTTGCCGCCTTTACTGCTACCACAGCCTGTCTGGGTACAGCCACTCAATTTACGGACGGCTCTACCGATGCGGTGCAGTGGTTCTGGAACTTCGGTGACGGGGGCACTTCGAATGTTGAAAATCCTGCACATACGTTTACAACTGCGGGCCCCCATACAGTAAAGCTTGTGGTTCGCAGCGGATGTTATTGTGCAGATTCAATTACAGAGACGGTGAATGTATTGTCGACTCCGGCTCCGGCCATCAGCTGTCCTTCTACTTTTTGTCCGGGTTCAAATTCGAACTACTCGAGTAATCCCGGTTGCGGCAATTACACCTGGGTTGTGACGGGCGGAACGATTGTGAGCGGGCAGGGGACAGATAATATTTCGGTTGACTGGAGTACGGGCGGGCCTCAGGGAACGGTTTCTTTGCAAACGACGGGCTGTACTCCGGCTCAGTGCCCGCTTCCGACCGTAACAACGGTGCCTTTGATTCCTGCTGCTGCGACGATTACGGGAAAAACGGTTGTGTGTGCGAGTGAATCGGACAATTATACTATCCCTTCTTTTCCGGGAACAAACATAACCTGGAGCGTAGTGCCGGCTTCTGCCGGAACGATATTGACCGGACAGGGTACAAGCAATGTGCAGGTACAATGGGGAGCTGCAGGTTCGGCCGTATTGCAGGTGAACATCTCGCATGATATTTTGAGCTGTTCGAGCAATGCTACATTGAATGTGCTGATCCTGCCTTATTTTTATCTGACGGAGAGTGACTACGAGGTTTGCCTGGGAGGTTCGAATACGTTTTCTACCAATCCTAACGGAAACGTGAACTGGACGGTACCCGACGGAACAGGTACCGTTACTTCGGGTCAGGGTACAGGTTCAGCTACGATAAGCTGGTCGCGTTCGGGTTCGCACTATGTGGTTGCCAAGCCTACCGGACCGGGTACGTATTGCAACGATTCTTCGTATGCCTATGTATATGTGGATTCGATTCCTCCTCCGCCTGTTACTGGTCCGCTGTACATTTGCCCCGGAAGCGAACAGGAATATACGGCTAACGGGCCTACGTACTACACTTCCTACAGTTTTTCTGCTACGAACGGTACCGTGAGCAGCGTGAGCGGAAATAATGTATGGATCACCTGGGGGGCCAGCGGCCCGTATTCGATTTCGGTGGTTGAGAATGACGGGTATGATCCGTATTGTTCTTCGGCTCCGGAGACCATTGCGGTGTATGATATTACCAAGACGTCGCCGCCTATCAGCGGCGCGGATTCGGCCTGCGTGAACGGAACGTATTTTTATTCGGTTCCTTATCTGTACGGAGCCTCGTATGGGTGGTCGGTGAGTCCTCCGCAAAACGGGAGCATTATATACGGGCAGGGTTCGAGTTCGATCGGAATTCAGTACACGACTTCGGGTCCTTTGACGATTACCTGCAATACCTATTTCTGTACGAATCCGATTGTGTCTACATTTAATGTCTATGTCAATCCTTCTCCGGTTCCGGCCATTTCTTCTGCCGGGTACATTTGTCCTTCCAATGGCAGTGTAACGCTCTCGACGGTTCCGGGAGAAAAGGCTTATAACTGGACTCTGGGCGGGGCTACTGTAGGAACGGGGACTACCGACGTGGTGACGGCAGCAGGCTATTATGTTTTGTATGTTACCGCTCCGGATGGCTGCGTTGGAAAGCAGAAAATTGATGTGCCCATGCAGCAGGCACCGCTGTCGGTCATTTCTTCTCCGGATCCTTATTTCTATTGTACAGGGTTGGATGGCGCTGTAAATACGGCGTTGAGTGCTTTGCAGAGTTCAAGCAGCGGAACCTATCAGTGGTACCGGGAAGGTGTTGCCATAGGGACGAATTCACCCTCGTATACGGCAACGGATACGGGGACGTATTATCTGGTGGTGACGAATTCGTTTGGGTGTATTACGACTTCGAATTTATTTCCCATTACTGCGGGCCCCTGCGGGCCCGGGGGGGGTGGGGGGGGTGGCCCGCCCGCTACTGGTAGCGGCGGCAGTACTTCTACTGCCGCAGGGGCTGGTGCCGGTGCCGGTGCCAGTGATGATATCACGTTCAAGCGTTCGGGACAGGAGGGTCTGAAGACCGGGAATGACAAGGGTGGTGAGGAAGCTATCCTGAACAACCTGGGATCCGGGGCAGGTGCCGATCCGACTCCGCAAGCTTTACAAATAATCTGCACGCGGGATATTTTATTCTCCAATACGTCCCCAAGTCCGACTAACGCCTGGTGGTGGGATTTCGGGGATTTTACGACTCCTTCGACACTGGAGGATCCTACGCATTTGTATACCTATCCCGGATTTTATTATGTGGAGTTCTGGGCTCAGTTTACCGGCGGGGCCGGATCGATGATGCAGTATCTTCCGATTGAAATCCCCTACAAGGCCAAGTTTACGTATACGACGGGTTGCATGAGCGCACAGTTCAGTGATGAGTCGATGTTTGCACTGGGTTATCCGATTACCAGTTGGTCCTGGAGTTTCGGAGACGGAGGTACTTCAACTTTAGAGAATCCCAGCCATACGTATGCTGCTCCGGGAACCTATACGGTGACATTAACGATTGCCGGCGGGGTTTGCAGCCGGTACACGACCCAGACGGTGGTGATTCCTCCAAAGCCGCAGGCTGCGTTCAGCGCACCTGCTGCCTGCCTGACCTTTCCGACGACGTTTACTGATTCTTCAACCGGAACGGGTTTGTACACCTGGCTTTGGAACTTCGGGGACGGTTATATATCTAATAACGAAAGCACTGTACATACGTATGGTGCTGCCGGAACTTATACCGTAACACTTATTGTGACAGATATTACCGGCTGCAGTGATACGATTATGCATCCGGTTGTTGTTTCATCCCCGACAGGAGCAGGTTCTATAACAGCAAATGGTCCGACCACTTTTTGCCAGGGCAGTGATGTGCTGCTGACGGCCAGCGCTGCGGCTACTTACCAATGGTCGACAGGGGCGAACACGCAGTATATCCTGGTGGACGAGCCGGGGCAGTATAGCTGTACCGTTACGTATGCGACAGGGTGTATTACCCAGATTCCTCAGGTGACAGTGAATGTAAACGGTACACCCTATGGTGGTGTATATGCTACAGAGACGAATCAGATTTGTGCGGGTACAACGGATTATCTGTACGCTTCTTACAGTACGGATTATTCGTATCAGTGGTACGACAATGGTGCTGCTGTGAGTGGAGCAAATACCTATAATTTTACGACTACCACAACAGGTACCTATTACTGCGTAGTTACAGATCTCTCTACCGGTTGCAGCACGACTTCAACCAATTTAAATCTGAATAACATGCCACCTTCTCCCATTGCACCTTCGATTACAGGCCCTTCTTCGGTTTGCCAGGGAGCAATGGCTGTGCTCAATGCAATGGCTTCGGGGGGTACGGGTACCCTCAGTTATTACTGGTCGAACGGAGTGCCGGGGCAAACGGATGCAGTGAATTATACGGGTACGTTTTACCTGACGGTTACGGATGCGAATGGCTGTACGAGCAGTAATTATTATTCGGTTACGGTTAATCCGCTGCCTGATCTGTATGGATTTCCGGTTGGATGTTATCAGATGTGTTACAAGGATACCTTGCAGGTTGAGGGAGCTGGTATTTCCTCCTTTCAATGGCTGTTTAACGGTGTGCCCATACCGCCTCCTGCCGGAACGCAGCAGAATATGATTGTGAAGAAAAGTGGTACATATAGTCTTATCGGCATCAGTTCAGCCGGATGTATAGACACATCCGGCAACGTGGATATTACGACAAAGCCCCTTCCGCAGGACAGCGTGGGACCCAATGCTACGATCTGCCAGACCGGAGGAGAAGTGGATTCGCTGTGGGCCTTTACCAATGCTCCGACGTATAGCTGGACTCCGGCCGCAGGGCTTAGCAGTGCGACTGTACTGAATCCTGTTGCAGCTCCTGTATCCACGACCAGTTATGTGTTGTATACGTTGGGTGCGAATGGTTGTAAAAATTATGATACGGTGACAGTTACGGTGAGTTGTACGAATCCGCAGGTGAGTGTGAAGGGGGCGAGTGTTTGTACGGGAGGCTGTGCCACGCTGACAGGGACTAATCCCGGCGGGGGAACGGCTCCGTATACGTATAGCTGGAGCAGCGGCCAGACGGGGATAGGGCCCATAAGTGTTTGTCCGCTTTTGACTGCAACCTTTTCTGTTACCATTACGGATCATGAGGGAAATACGGGTGTGGATTCGGCTATTGTTACGGTTACCAGTGGCGTTACGGCGCTGAAAACACTCGTTACTCCAACCAAATGTGTGGGTACCGTGAACGGAAGTTTTCTGGTGACTCCCAGCGGGGCGGCGACGCCATTTACGTATTCCTGGTCGGCGGGGATAACGGGTGGTACGACTTCGGGTTCGGGTTATACGGTTTCGGGATTGGCTGCGGGAAATTATTCGGTGACAGTGACGGATGCGAATGGTTGCAGCAAGGATACGGTGCTGACGATGATAAGTCCCCAACCGGTCGTTCCTGCAGTGACAACTTCGCCTTCACTTTGCGGAAAGAATACCGGTTCGGTTACGGCTTCAGCGACCGGTGGAACGGGTGCATATACGTATTACTGGGGCACCGGAATTTCGGGTTCGACCACGCAGCAGACAGGTTTGACGTCGAAGGATTCGACTTTGGTGGCCGGAAGTTATACGGTGACTGTCAGCGATGTGAACGGATGTACGGCTACTTCCTCTGCCCTGGTGACCAATACAGGTGGAGCGATACTTAGCGCCGGTACTATTGCGGATGTGACTTGCAACGGGGGCAACAACGGGACTGCTTTGGTGAATGCGGCGGGAGGAACACCCAATTACACATACAGCTGGAGTAATGGCAGTTCTTCAGTGACCAGCGCGTTGAGCAGTTCGGCAGCCGGTTTATCGGCTATTGCGTATACAGTAACAATCACGGATGCGAATTTGTGCATCAGCGTGACTACGGTTACGCTTACTCAGCCGGGTATTATTGTGCCAGTTGTTAAGGGCACCTCAAGCACCTGTAATCAGAGCAATGGCAGCATTGCTGTGAGTGCTTCGGGCGGAACGGGTTTGTTTACCTACAGCTGGAGTAGCGGAGCAAGTTCGGTTACGGGGTATGCGGCGGGTTCAGTGTATCAATTGTCGGGATTGTCGGCCAGTACGTATACGGTGACTATTACGGATGGAAATGGCTGCGTTCATGATACGGTTTACCAGCTGGATAACAGCAGCGGACCTAAGGTGGCACTGGGTGCTCCTGTAAATCCTTTGTGCTTTGGTTCGCTTACCGGATCGGCCAGCGTTAGTGCATCGGGCGGCAACGGGGCTTTGGCGTACAGCTGGAGTACGGGTTTGTCGGGAGTTACGGCTGCATCGGGATTCACCTCGCAGTTAACAGGTTTGGGGGCAGGATCGTATACGGTTACGGTTTCGGATGCCAGCGGTTGTACATTGGTAAATACGATTACTATTACACAGCCCGCTGTGCTGAGCGTTACTGCAACTACGGAGCCTATACTCTGTAATGGTATCTGCAGCGGACAGGCGGCCGTCATACCGGCCGGGGGGACGGGTGCGTATACGATGAACTGGAGCAATTCGGGAGTTGGACTTAGTCAGCAAAAACTTTGTGCCGGAATGTATTCGGTGACGATTACCGATGTGAACAAGTGCACGAAGGATACCTCATTTACGTTGAATCAGCCTCCGGCGCTAGGGCTGGCGCTTCAAAATGTGGTTTCTGACCTTTGTTTTGGAAATTGCCTGGGCAGTGCGGATGTGATAGCAACGGGAGGAACGGCTCCTTATGTGTTTGCATGGAGCAATGCGGCTACGGGTCAGACGGCAAGCAATCTGTGTGAAGGAACTTATTCGGTGACAGTTACCGATAATAATTCCTGCGGGCTATCGACGGTCGCGAAGATTACCCAGCCGGCGCAATTGGTTGTTCCGGCCATAGGGCCGCTCTCGGTTTGCATTGGACAGACTTCGACACTGAGTGTGAATCCGACAGGTGGGACACCGGCCTATGCGTATGTGTGGGCTCCGGGTGGACAGACCGGATCAAGTATAACTGTAAATGAAACGGCCACAAGCGTTTATACGGTTACGGTTACGGATGCGAATGATTGCCCTTCGGTGATACAGGCCATTACCCTGAACCTGGATAGTTCACTGACCGCAACAACGGTATCGGTGCAACCTGTTTGCCCGGGTACCAATGTGAAGATTACGGCGGTAGGCAGCGGAGGTGATGACAGGTACAGTTATACCTGGCTGACGCATCCGGAACAGTTTACGTCCAGCATTACCGTATTGGTGAAAGCAAATGGTATGGATACTTTGATTGTGAATGATGGTTGCGGGTCTCCTGCGGATACCGTCTTAGTGCCTTTGACGGTGAGCCCTGTGCCTCAGGTTAATTTTTCGGCGAGTGATACGGCCGGTTGCCCTGTTTTGTGTTCGGATTTTACGGACATGAGTACCATGGCAGGGGGGACACTTACCAATTGGATGTGGACTTTCGGAAACGGAACAACTTCTACCCGGCAGAATCCTTCGAATGTTTGTTTTGACAAGTCGGGGAGATACACAATAATAGTGAAGGTTACCGGGGACGACAACTGTTCTGCAAGTGATACGGTACAGCGAATGATCGATGTGTATCCCCTGCCTCATGCGGCGTTTACGACCAACCCGGTGATTGTAACGGTGGTGAATCCGGTTGTAAATTTTGTGGACCAGAGTACCGGGGCCAGCAGCTGGCTTTGGGATTTCGGTGATGTTTCGGGAAATGCTAACAGCAGCACACTGGAGAATCCGGTTCACACGTATAGTGACATTATTGAAACGTATTGCATTTTGCTGACAGTGGAGAATGCGCAAGGCTGTATCGATACGGTTTCGCATTGTTTGCTGATTGGCCCTGATTTTGAGTTTTATGTTCCGAATGCTTTCACTCCGAACGGCGATGGACGTAACGATTCGTTTAACGGAAACGGAATCGGGGTTGCGCAGTATGATATGCAGATTTTTGACCGCTGGGGATTGATGATTTTTGAAACGACCAGCTTAAGCAATGGTTGGAACGGATGCTACGGAGCCAGCAAAGCGGTATGCCAGCAGGATGTGTATGTGTATAAGATTGCGCTGACGGATGTGTTTTCTCAGCAGCATAGTTATGTGGGGACGGTGACCTTGCTCAGGTGAGGCGCAGAGGTTTCTTCAGCCGGTGGAGCAAAAAGAGGCCGCCCGTAATTAAAAGGGCGGCTGGTACAACCCAGGTCAGACTTACTTTGTCGTCGGTAATGCTGATCTGTTCGGCTGATTTGGGAATGATTCGGGTATTGAGCAGGTAGGTCATGACCAGGACCAGGGCGTTGTTGAGGAAGTGGATAATGATGCTGGTCCAGAGGGAGCCGCTCCAGGTGAAGCAGTATCCGAGCAGGGCGCCGAGCATTACGCGCGGAATAAATCCGTAGAACTGAAGGTGGAACGCGCTGAAGAGTATGGCTGTGATCCAGACAGCCAGATGGGTGTTTTTTGTGAGTCTGAGCAGGCTTTGCTGGAGCAGCCCGCGGAAAAAGATTTCTTCACTCAGGGCGGCCATGAAGGCAATCACAAAGAGGTTACCGGCGAGATTGGCGAGCCCGGGCTGATTCATCAGGGCGTCTTCTACCGTCTGGGCTTTGTTTTCACTGAATTGCATCCATTTTTCAAGCGTTGACCAGGAGGCCGGAAGGTGTATGGCTTTGTTGATTTCTTCGAGCCAGGCAATGACGGGGAGTGCAAGGATTATGCAAACGGAGCTGAGCAGCACAAAGCGAAAGGAAGGCGTTTTGTGAATGAGAAAATAGCTGAGTTTCTGTTCGCTGAAGAGCATCGCGATGAGAAGGGCCGGGAAAATGAATACCGCCAGCACGCCCAGGGCTTGCTTTATTTTAAAGGAAAAGAGAAATTGTTCGTCGGTATTGGCCGTCTGCAGGTCTATTGCGGAGGCGATTACGGACAGGCTGAAGAGGAAAAGAAACCAGAGCAGTACAACAAGGAAGAATGCAGGGGGGCGAAGGGCTTTGAACATTAGATTTTGTATTTTTGTGTCAGCTGATTACGATTCCTTAAAGTTAAAAAGTTAATGAACAGGTTGTGGTGAAAATCGGAAAAATAGAGTTGGGAGAGTTTCCATTGCTGCTTGCGCCGATGGAGGATGTGAGTGATCCTCCGTTCAGGTTTGTGTGCAAGAAGTATGGGGCGGATCTGATGTATACGGAGTTTATTTCTTCGGAGGGGCTGATTCGGAGTGCGGCCAAAAGCATGCACAAACTGGATATTTTTGAATATGAGCGCCCGATCGGGATTCAGTTGTTCGGGAGTTCGATTGATTCGATGCGGGAGGCGGGTATGATTGCTGACCGGGCGGAGCCAGATCTGATTGATATCAATTATGGTTGTCCGGTTAAGGCGGTGGCCTGTAAAGGAGCCGGAGCGGCTTTGCTTCAGGATATCCCCAAGATGGTGGAAATGACTTCTGAGATTGTGAAGATTGCGACACGTCCGGTCACGGTAAAAACAAGACTGGGCTGGGACGATACTACGAAAAATATTGTGGAGGTAGCCGAGCGTTTGCAGGATATCGGGATTGCTGCGCTCTCGGTGCATGGACGGACGCGTAAGCAAATGTATAAGGGGGAGGCGGATTGGACTCTGATTGCGGCGATTAAGAATAATCCGCGAATGAAGATTCCTGTTTTCGGAAACGGGGATGCCGATTCACCGGAAAAGGTGAAGCGGCTGAAGGAGCAGTTCGGTGTGGACGGGGTTATGATCGGTCGAGCCAGTGTGGGTTATCCCTGGATTTTCAATGAGGTGAAACATTATTTACGTACCGGTGAGTTGCTGGCCCCTCCTACGGTGGAGGACCGCGTTGAGGTTTGCCGGACGCATCTGCAGAAGTCGATCGAATGGAAGGGGGAGAAGCTGGGTGTGATTGAGATGCGCAGGCATTATTCGAATTACTTCAAGGGGCTGGATCATTTCAAGGAGTTTCGCTGGAAGCTGGTAACGCTGTATGAGGCGGCGGAGATTTTCGGGGTGCTGGATGAGATCTCGGCACACTATGCCGGGGAGGTTACGTCTATTTAACAACCGCAAAGGACCCGCAGGTGAGTAATTCGCCGGATCTGCTCTGGATGTTGTAATGGTACATTCCGCCGGCCATCTGGGAAATTTGCAGGCTGATGAAACTCAGACCCGCTATGTTTTGCTTCCGGATCAGCTGGCCGGTTGAATTGTAAACACTCAGGATTTCAGCTGACCGGGCGTTTTCAAAGGCGAAGTTGATGTTCGGGTTTACAGCGGTGTTTGAAGGGTTGGGGTAAACTTTTACGTTTGCTTTGGGAGCGTTGAAGTTGCCCACAGAGGTAAGCGTCGGGCCCGCATAGGAGGCCCTGCCGATGTTGCCGCTGCCGCAGCTGAGGTTCATTACGGGACCCTGGAAACTTGCATTGTACCAGGAATAGGTAATGGTGGTGTCTGTGTTTCTGTTTATAAATACCAGGCCGTAAAATTCACTGTCGGTTTCAATTTGGTATAATTTGACCCTCAGGCAGGATCCCATGTTTCCGGCAGGCGTTGTCAGGTTACCCCAGGCATCCGGTGTAAAGGTTTCGGAAACAGTTGAAGTTATAGAGGCAGGGCCGATATAGGTGGCGTAACGGTATTTGTTGAGGACTTCCGAACTGTCGTAGCTGAAAGGTATGGGGAATTCCATGCAAGCCGGTGTATAGGCTATTTTGTTATGGGGCGCAAATAAAGCAGAGCCCAGGTAAAGGCCCTCCAGAAAGAATCCGTTGGTGGAGGACTTGTAATAAGATGCTGCGGAATCAGTTGTATTGTAAATGACCAGGTCACTGGAGATCCATCCGGTTCGGTACGCTGTGGGGATGCGCGGGTTGGTCAGCGAATCAAACTGTTCGATTGTGGTATCCTGGTAGGCCGGGTTAAAATAGCCGGTAGCATAGTTCCAGGTCTGATTGGCCCCTGGAGCAGAGGCTGTGTCAAGGGTAACCGTGTCGCTGATTTGAGTGATGGTGGTTCCTGCGGTTGGAAAGTTTTCTGAGGTAAGGGTGATCTGGGCCTTTCCTGAATAGGTAAGTGCAGTCAGGGTAAAAGCGAAGAATAAGCTTTTGCCTGCGCCAATGCCTGCGGCAGGCAGGGTAAGCGGGATTTTTGAGAAGGAATGAATTTTCATCAGGCTATCTGGTTAGAACTGAAATACCGGCGCGTAAAAAGGCGCACCGGGTACCAGGCTGCGAGCAGTCCGATAAGCAAAACTACGCAAAATACAAGCAGGTAATCCTGGGGAATCATTTTTATAGGGTAGGCTGAAATCACAAAGGAGTCGTTGAATTTGATCCAGGCAAAATGTTGCTGACCCAGACAAACAGCAGTTGCAAGCAGTAAGCCGCCTGCCAGACCTATCAGGGTTATAAGTGTTCCTTCGATCAGGAATATTTTACGGATCAGTACCAGGTCAGCTCCCATATCCCATAGTATACGGATGTCTTTTTTCTTTTCAATTATCAGCATCGTGAGGGAACCGATGACATTGAAAGTGGCTACGGTCAGGATAAAAATAAGGACAATGAATACCCAGAGTTTTTCTGATTTCATGGTTTTGAACAGCAGTTCATTTTGCTCGTATTTGGTTTTTACTGTGAATTGATTGCCCACGATGGCTTTGATTTTTTTTTTGAGCTTGTCGGCATCGGCTCCGGGGTTGAGGCCCAGTTCGGCTGCGGTTATTTCGTTTTTGTAGTCGAGCAGTTCATGGGCGAAGTCGAGGGAGACCAGCAGGTAACGGTAATCGAAGTCGTCGGTGATGGAGAAAGTGCCTGAAACGTAGGCCTTTTTTTCGTAAAATACATTTTCGGGATTGATGGAAGTGGACAGGCCCCTGCGCGGAGCATAGATGCTTAAAGGAGTAAAGCGGTCATTTATACCTGCGTTGAGCTGGTAACTGATTCCTTTGCCAAGCACGGCCATGTATTGGGGGCCGTCTTTGAGCGAGAAATTTCCTTCCTGCACCAGGGTGTCGATGCGGGACATTTGGGCATAGTTGTCGCTCAGGGCACGGAGAGTTGCAATGCAATGCTGGTCGTTGAACTTGAGTAATACGCTTTCTTCGAGTACTTCCGTATAGTAGTGTACGCCTTCGAGTTTTTTGATCTGTTGTTTTTGCTGATCATCAAGGGTGAATATTTTTCCTTCGTTGAGGCTGATCTGGAGGTCTGAATTGAAAGAGTTGTACAGGGTTTTTACAAGTTCAGCAAGTCCGTTGAACGCTGAAAGGATAGTGATCAGGGCCGAGGTGCCGATGATGATTCCCACAATGGAAACTGCGGAAATGATGTTGATGGCATTCTGGGATTTTTTGGAAACCAGGTAGCGTTTGGCAATATAATAGGAGAGGTTCACTTGAGATAAAGCCTTCCCAGGTGGCGTTGGTCGGAGGCCAGAATCCTTCGTTTCAAAGGCTGGCCGATTTCTATTTTGTATTCCTTTACGGGTTTGTCGCTCAAATCAGCAAGCGTAATGGCGCTAAGGGAGCTTACTGCAGGATCTTTGTCGTCGAGAACGAAAAAGTAACCGGCATAGAGGAGGAGGTTATTGAAACGAAAGATGCCTTTGTCATCTGTTGCGGAAGTTTGAAGAATTTTCCCTGCATCATCCATTAGAACTACCTTCAGATCCTTAACCGGATTGTTGTTTTCTCCGCCCAGAAATTTTCCGAACAGATCCATCTTCAGGTCGCTTTCTTCGACCTCCATATTGTTCATCATCTCTTTGTCTGAGGAAAGCAGCTGAAATCTGAATTTGCCGAATCCGTCCGCTGTTCCGGAGGCGATATCGACCCCGTTACGGTCTTTCACAAAGATTTTCATGTTGGCCAATTCGGATATGGTTCCTTCGGACCGAATAGCAAAGTTTTTATCCGGGGGAAGTTTGGAAAAAACAAACTTACCGGCTTCGTTGGATTCGACTGTTTCATAGATCTGTCCTGTCGTGGCATTAACCAGGCTGATGCGGATGTTTGGAAGGGCCTGATTTTTATCATTAATCATTTCTTCGAGTGTTCCGGCAATGAGCAGGTCGTTGTCCTCGACCTGCAATTCAGAGAGGGTCATGTGATCGCTGGAGAGCAACTGGAATTTAAATCCTCCTTTGTCGTCTGAATTGGTTGTCATCAGCGATTTGCCATATTTGCTGAAGAGGGTAATTTTCTGACCGTAAAGAGAAGAAGAGTCGTTGTCGTCAAGGCTGAGGAAATAGTTTTTGTCGGCCGCGAGCTTAGAAAACATGAATTTGCCGAATTTGTCTGTGCCGGAAGTTTCAACCGTGCTGCCTTTTTCATCTTTGAGCAGAACTTTCATATTCTGAATGGCTTTTGTAGGGGGATTTCCTGCCAGGAGTTTTCCTCCTATGGTCAGGAAATGGGTATTCGCATTGGCCTTTTCGTTTTTGGCCTTTTCGGCAATCTGCATCTGAGCCTGTTTTTTTGCCGCTATGTATTCTTTAAACATGCCTTTGGTGAAATCGTTCAGGTATTTGGGGTCGTCTACGAATTTTTTTCCTCCGTCGTATTTGAATTTGGTAAAGGGGAACTTGAATTTAAGACTGTCGATTTCGCTATTGTCTCTGTCAATCAGAACAAAGTCGACGGCTATAGTGGGATTGAAATTTTGTTTGGTCTCCGGAATTTTTGCATCGATGGTAAAGCACATGTCAATGTATCCGTCGTTTCCTTCCAGTGCAATTTTGTAATTGAAACCAAAATCAAGCTGAAACTCAAATTTTCCTTTTTTATTTGTGGCATATTCGTCAGTCTTATCGGCTCCCTTGTAGACATTGATGTGCACGTCAGCCACTGCAGTTTTTTTTCCTTTTTTGTCGGTGTGAGTCGTATAGCCTTCTATTTTTATTTTGTTCTGACTCACTGCCCTCGACAACTGAAGGACTAACAAAATCGTGAGGGACAGTGTAAAGAGCAGGCGTGTCGGGGGGTACATATTTTATTTTTTAGTAAAGCTGATTTTAAATTCGAGGCGGCGGTTCTGGGCCTGTTCTTCCTCCGTACAGGGGACACCGTCGGCACATTTGTTGAGCAGTCTTGTTTCGCCGTATCCGATGCCGGTCAGGCGTTTTCTGCTGATCCCCTTGCTAACCAGGTAATCTACTGCGGCGTTCGCGCGTTTTTGGGAAAGTTCAAGGTTGTATTCGGCTGAACCCTGGGAGTCGGTGTGGGAGCTGATTTCGATGTGAATGGCAGCATCTTTTTTCATTACCTGAACCACCTTGTCCAGAATGACCATTCCCTGGGGAGTGATGCGGTCATCGTTTATATCAAAGTAAACTTTTTCAGGAATCGTGATTTCTTCCTTGTTGTCGGATAAACTTATCCAGGGGTCTTTCACGTAAACTTTCGAGATCTGCTGAAGTTCTCCCGGAAGCAGAGGGAATTTTACGGAGTTGACCAGCTTGCCGGATTTGTATTCGTTGATAACGATTCCTCTGGGGGTAGTGACAATGACACGTTGAATTCCGTCAGAACCCAGAGCAAGGGAGTATTCATGCGAGTAGGGTACTTTGGAGAATTTGAAATTTCCGGCCGGATCGGTAGTGACGGTTTGAACAACCTTGTCGTTTTTATCGACAAGGTCGACTTTGGTATTGGATAAGGCCCTGTCCGGAGTATTTTTAAAGAGTTTTCCGTTCAGGTCAAGTTCAAGTTTGCTGTCTTCGACTTCCATTGTTTTGAATTTGATTTCGTCTTGCTTGAGAAACTGGAAATTAAATTTGCCGTTGTTATCGCAAACGGTTGAGCTGATTTCTTTGCCGCTCTGGTCGGTAACAATGACTTTAATATTTCTAAGGTCGGGATTGTTTTCTGCCAGTTGAATCATGAAGGTCTGGTTAATGGGAACTTTTGTGAATACGAAGGTTCCGAATTCGTTGGTGATCATGGCTTCAATGACATTACCTGAGGCATCGCTGAGCTGAACTTTGGTGTTGGCAATGGGGCGGTTTTCGTTGTTTATCAGGGCGAGCAGGTTTCCCGAAATGATGTAGGTGCAGTCTTCGGAGGATAGCAGGTCGATGGATCGTTTGTCGGTGGTCAGCAAATGGAAAATCCAGGTGCCGTCAGGTTTCCCCGTACGCACTTCGATGTCTTCTTTGTTGACCAGGTTTATGGTTTGTCCTGAAAAAACACCCAGATCGGTGGCCTCCACCTTTATGATGTAACCCTGATCAAGAATTATGTTTTCGAATACAAATCTACCTGCACTATTGCTTATGGAGGTTTGACTGGGTTCTCCTTTGTCACCGAGAATGGTAACCTTTACATTTTTTATGGGGGTGTAGGGTGCTGTTTCCCCTGCCATGAGCTTGCCGATAAGGTATTTCAGTTTTTTGGCAGGTGGCGTTGCCGGATTCGGGATTTTACCGCTTTCAATATTTTCCCTGAGTTGCTGCTTGTAATCGAGGTATTCCTGGGTTTTTCCTTCAAGAAATTCACTGTAGTGCCGTTGATCCTGGACTATTTTTTTGTGCCCTTCGTCGTAGGCATAACGATCAAAGGTAAACCGGTATTTGACGGTGTCGATATTGGTTGTTTTTAAGTCTATGCAGGGAATTTCGCTCATCTCGATGGTTTGGGCTACGGTATACATGTTCCTGGGGATGCGTGCGTCAATGGTAGAGAACATGCTGACGCACTGGGGATGATGGAAAACGAGTTTGTAAAAATGGCCATAAGCCAGGTGGGTATTGAAGCTTCCGGACCTTACATCGGAGGTGAGGTCACGAAGGAATGCGGAGTCGCAGTAAATACTGATAGTGGCTTTGGTCAGTTTTGTTTTTTGAGGGCGGGTCGAATTGGCCTGAAGCAATTCTTTAACGGTGCTGCCTGTCAGCGAAAATCCTACACCAGTGTTTTGGGCGGATAGTTTTGGAGAGTTGAATCCGGCTGAAAAGAGTAGTAGAATAAAAAGGCTGAGGTAATTTTTTAGACCCATAGTATGTATTTGCCGGGTGTTTGATTCAAGCCACCAAGTTACGCAAATTTCTTATTTTAGCGGCTTGAAAATTTCGCCCACCAAGGACATTTTGCTTAGGGCTTTTGAACTGATGTGCAGGGCAAAGGCTATGACGGATTTGTACGAACTGAACCGTGAGCATACTTCGAAATATGTGCATGCCACTTCACGAGGGCACGAGGCGATTCAGATAGCAATGGGCCTTCAACTTAAAGCTCAGGACTATCTTTCGGCTTATTACAGGGATGATAGTTTACTATTGGCCATCGGGATGAGCCCGTTTGAACTGATGCTTCAACTGATGGCTAAACGGGATGATCCGTTTTCAGGGGGCCGGACGTATTATGCGCATCCCAGCCTGAGGAAAGAGGGCATGCCGAAAATTCCACACCAGAGTTCGGCTACCGGCATGCAGGCGATTCCTACAACCGGTGTTGCTATGGGTATCTGGTACAGGGAAAAACTTGAAATGCCTGAGTACAGTGGAGATGACAAGGCGCTCGTTGTTTGTTCGCTGGGAGATGCTTCAATAACTGAAGGTGAGGTTGCAGAAGCTTTTCAAATGGCGGTACTGAAGAAACTTCCGATACTTTACCTGGTACAGGATAATGAGTGGGATATTTCGGCGCATTCGAGTGAGTTTCGCACAATGGATGCCACGGATTATGCCCGCGGATTCAAGGGACTTGAGACCAGAACTATTGATGGCACTGATTTTATAACCTGTTACGAGACATTGAGCGACGTGCTTGATTTGATTCGCAAGGAAAGAAGGCCTTTTTTGGTTCATGCCCGGGTACCGCTTTTGAATCACCATACTTCCGGCGTTCGTAAGGAATGGTACAGAGATGATCTGGAACAGCAGGCCAGGCGGGATCCTTTTCCGAAGCTAAGGAACCGTTTGTTGGTTGCGGGTGCGGATGGAAGGGAGCTGGATGCGATTGAGGCTGCTGCTGTGAAGCTTGTAGCAGAGGACTACGCGCTTGCGTTGAAAGCTGAAGACCCGCGTCCGGAGGATTTATTCACCCATGTGTTTGCCCCGACCCCGGTTACTGAAGAGCGGGGGGAGCGAGCCCCTAAGGGCAAGCAGGCCACGGTTATGGTTGATTCGGCTTTGTTTGCCATTCGTGAACTGATGAGCAAGCACAAGGAGTGTATGCTTTACGGTCAGGATGTGGGACGAAGGCTGGGCGGAGTTTTTCGCGAAGCAGCAACACTTGCTCAGCAATTCGGGGATGAGCGCGTTTTCAATACACCTATTCAGGAGGCTTTTATAGTGGGGAGCACCGTAGGAATGAGCGCTACAGGATTGAAACCTATTGTTGAGGTGCAGTTTGCGGATTATATCTGGCCCGGACTAAACCAGCTTTTTACTGAAGTGGCACGTTCGAATTATTTGTCGAACGGCAAATGGCCGGTGAGCATGATATTGCGCGTGCCTATTGGCGCTTACGGAAGCGGAGGCCCCTATCACTCTTCCAGCGTGGAAAGTGTGGTTTGCAACATAAAAGGTTTAAAGGTTGCCTATCCGTCTACAGGGGCTGATTTAAAAGGGCTTATGAAGGCTGCGTATTATGATCCGAATCCGGTGGTGATTTTTGAACATAAAGGCCTTTATTGGAGCAAGATCAAGGGTACCGAAGATGCGAAGACTATTGAGCCGGATGAAGAGTATGTGATACCGTTTGGGAAAGGGAGGTTGGTTTTGGAGAGTAGAGGTGAAGCGGCTTCAGCCGTTTCGATCATTACTTACGGCATGGGTGTGTATTGGGCTTGGGCAGCAGCCAAGGCTTTTGAGGGCCGGGTGGAGATCATTGATTTACGTACGCTTAATCCTCTTGATGAGGAGCTGATTTTTGCTTCGGTGCGCAAAAATAACCGTTGCATTGCATTGACCGAGGAGACCCTCTCGAATAGTTTTGTCCAGGCGCTGGCAGGAAAAATTTCGGAAGTCTGTTTTGATGCGTTGGATGCTCCTGTGCGGGCTATGGGAGCTGAGAATTTACCTGCTATACCGCTGAATTCGGTTTTGGAGGCCAGGATGTTGCCCAGTGCGGAGAAGGTTGCTTCCCTGATAAGGGAAGTATTGGACTACTAGGGTATTTACTTCCGTTTTTCCTCGACCAGGCTGATGAGCTCTTTGTTGCCGCCTTCTTTGGCGGCAGAGAGGACCGTATTGCCATGGCCATCGTTGGCGTTGATGTCGGCTCCGTTTTCGAGCAGGAAGAGAAAGATGTCTTTGTTGCCTTTTGTTGCCGCATACATCAGAGCGCTGGTGCTGAAGCCGTCTTTCCAATTGACATCTGCTTTGTGCCTGACCAGAAGTTTTACCACATCGAGGTTTTCTTTGTTGACGGCCGTGATGAGCAGGTTGGTTTTCATCCAGGGGCCCGTTGCTTTTACGTAATTCGGGTCGGCTTTCTGATCGAGCAGGCTTTTTACCAGTTCGACCTGGCTTTTGCGTACGGCCTGAAAGAGTTGGTCACCTTTGCCGGAGGTAGTTTGGGCTGAACAGGAGAACGGGTGAGTAAGGAAAAGGGCGTAACTGGCAATCAGAAACCAGCGATTTTTTTTTAATGCGAGCGCTTGCAAGGTAACAGACTTGACGTATGGATTCGAAATTTACGGGTTCGAATTTACAAAAGATTTATAATACTAAACCCTTCATTTTTACGTTGTTAAAGTAGCGGCGGGGAATATTTGGTAATTTCGTATTCTCTTGGATTATTGATCGGGAAAGAGAATAATAAAGCCGGGTTATTCGTTCTGACAATGGGCTTGTTTCTGTTGTTAGGCTTTGCCGTACCCGAAAGTGGATACGGGCAGAATACGGCAAACGGGCAAGGCCAGTCGAAAGCCCTGAACAATCAGCGGACAAAAATTGTGCGGGTACTTTCTGATTCGGTGAGGCTGGATACCCTGAGCCTGATACCGGGAAGTCTGGTAATTGTTTCGCAGACCTGGAGGGGAGATCCTCAGACCGGGAACCGTATTCTGGACAGCAGTTATTATCATGTCGATTGCGCCAACGCGCTGGTGGTGCTGAACCGGAAACTGTTAAAGAAAAAAGGTATTCCTTCGGATACGCTGAAATTTTTGTACAGGTTTTTTCCTTTTTCACTTACCCAGGTCCTGGTGCATAAGGATATTAAAAGACTTTCGGCAGATGATAGGGGAATGCTGAATCCTTTTCAATATACGGTTGCCAAACCTGAAACAGATTTGTTTCAGACCGAAGGTTTGACCAAGAACGGAAGTCTTTCAAGGGGCATAACTTTCGGCAGCAATCAGGATCTGGCGGTGAATTCGAACCTGAATCTTCAGGTGGCCGGTAAGCTGAGCGATAATGTAAATATTCTGCTGGCGGCAACCGATAACAGCATTCCCATACAGGCTTCTGGAAATACCCAGCAATTGCAGGATTTTGACAAGGTTTTTATTCAGTTGTACAACAAGACCAATAAGCTTATTGCCGGTGATTTTGAGACCTCGGATCAAGGCGGTTATTTTCTGCGCTTTAATAAAAAAGCGCAGGGGGCGAATTACACGACTATCTTTCCTGTTGGTTCACAGAACCTGGAGAATGCCGGCAGGCCCGGAGGATCCCAGTTGAGGGATACATCGAAAGTGGGGATGATGAAAGTAACCGCGAGCGCTGCTGTTTCTCGTGGATCGTTCGGTCGCAATATCATCGAGGGTGTTGAGGGGAACCAGGGGCCTTATATTCTGACCGGTTCCGGCGGCGAGCAGTATATTGTGGTTTTGTCTGGCACTGAAAAAGTATTTATTGACGGTGTACTGATGGTCAGAGGCCAGGATAACGATTACGTCATTGATTACAATACGGCTCAACTTACGTTTACGGCCCGGACCTTGATTACCAAGGATAAACGCATCATTGTGGAGTTTCAATACGCTGCTAATAATTTTGCGCGTTCACTGTTTCACCTAATGGATGAATACCGTCAGGGCAGTCTGGATGTAAAGTTCAATGTGTATTCAGAGGCCGACAGCAAGAACAAGCCACTTGATCAGCAGCTTACAGGTGCACAGGTGGATACCCTGATTAAGGCCGGGAACCGGCCTGCCTATGGTTCCGGCGTGGACAGTACGGCCTGGACGAATTCAATTGTGATGTATGCCAAGGCAGACACAGTGATCGGTGGGATCAATTACCCCTATTATGTTTATTCAATAGATTCTACCAAGGCTCATTATCAGCTGAAATTTTCCCAGGTGCCCAGGGGGAATTACAATCTGATCAATTCGGCCGCAAACGGGGTTGTTTACAAATGGGTACCTCCGGTGGGCGGCGTTCCGCAGGGCTCGTATGAACCCCTGGTTCTTTTGATTGCTCCCAAGTCCCAGCAAATGATGACACTCGGAGCCGATTATAAAATTGATAAGAACACCAGTTTTTCGGTGGAAGAGGCGCTTTCGAATTACAATCAGAATACGTATTCGCCGCTGGACAAATCGACTGATGTGGGAACGGCTTTTCACATGGCGCTGAATAATGTGCAGACCTTCAGGGATCCAAACGATACAACGCGTAACGGGCAGAAAAGCTGGAAGCTGGTGTCCAGTCTTAGCTATGAGTATGTTCAGCAGACGTTTAATCCCATCGAACGTTACCGGTCGACAGAATTTGAACGGGACTGGAATCTAACCAATTCTACACCTATCGCGGATCAGAATTTAATCGGGGCCAGTTTCACGCTTACTCAACCCAAGTTCCTAAGTATTGGTTATAAGGCAACTGGTTTCCTTGAAGGCTCCTACTACAATGCGGTGAAGCAGGATGTTGTAAGTACGTTTACCAAAAAGAAATTCAGCCTGGACTGGACAGGAAGTTTGCTGAATTCGACCGGAGTTCAGACGACCAGTTTTTTACGTAATCACGGAACCGTAAGCCAGAAGCTGAAGTTGTTTACTATCGGGTTGATTGAACAGCAGGAACGAAATCTGATCAGGGACCGGGGGGCGGATACGATTGCGTCCAACAGCGCCGGTTTTTTTGAGTGGACGGGTTTTGTGAGGAATTCGGACACATCAAAAATAAAATACAACCTGAGTTACAAACAACGCAGCGATTATGCGGGTTATGGAGACGGTTTCAGGCAAAGTACATTTGCCCAGGAAACGATGTTCAGCATTAAATTTTTAAAAAACAGGAACAATATGCTGAACCTGACCAGTTCGTACCGTACACTTGAAATTGTGGATACCCTTGTTTCAAAACTTAAACCCGGACAAACCCTGCTCGGAAGGATTGAACACAGCTATTCAGCCGCACACGGATTTTTCACTGCCAATACCTACTATGAGGTAGGATCGGGACAGGAAGTGAAACAGGATTACTCCTACATCCAGGTGGCTGCAGGACAGGGGGTTTACCAGTGGATCGATTTTAATCACGACGGAATTCCGGAACTGAATGAATTTGTTGTGGCGGTATACAAGGATGAGGCCGATTACATCCGGGTCTACACGCCTACCGATCAGATGATAGCTGTGTTTACCAATCAGTTCAGTGAGGCTATAAACCTGAAGCCTTCGGCCATCTGGAATTCAAAGAAGGGCTGGAGGAAAATTGTTTCTTTGTTTTCGGATCAGACGGTTTACCGCACGGACCGGAAGACTTCGGATGATAATTTCGAGGAGGCCTATAATCCTTTTCATTCTTCTGCTACGGACACTTCCCTGAAATCCCTCAATACGTCGTTTCGCTCCTCACTTTATTTTAATCAGCTGAATCCGAAGTTCGGGGTGGATCTGAATTACCAGGATGTGGCCGGAAAAACGCTTCTGACGGACGGTATTGATTCCCGAAATTCGATTCTGAAGGAAGTAAAAGTCAGGTGGAACATCCGTCGGGAATTTACCCTTTCTTTTACCGCAAATGAGGGAGAGAAGTTCAGCAGTTCCCAGTTTTTTACGGATCAGGATTTCGATGTCTTTTTTTACGGGGTGGAACCCAAATTAACCTATCAGCCCAACACCAAATTCAGAGTCAGTCTGACGGTGAATTATACGAACAAGGCGAATACAATGGTCTATGGAGGACAGGTTTCACACCAGCAGAATTACGGGTTGGATGCCCGCTACAACGTATTGCAAAAAGGAAGTTTCAGCGCCAAGTTTAATTTTATTGAGCTTAGCTACGATGACGTGACGGATACCCCTGTTGCTTTTGAAATTCTTCAGGGACTGAATCCGGGTGCGAATGTGACCTGGGGCGCCGCCTATCAGCGGAGCCTGGCCAATAACCTGACGATAAGTTTGAATTACGACGGGCGCAAGTCAGAAGGGTCGGCTGTTGTCAATACGGGCGGGGCGCAGGTGAGGGCATCGTTTTAGCCTGCGGATACTGCAGGTTATAGTGAATGCTTGCCGTCGATCAATTCGTTTTGCTGCGTGTTGGAGTAGACCGCATAGTTGAATCCTTTTTGGACGCACCAGGATCCGTATTCGCCTTTTTTATTGAGGGCTAAAAATCCCACCTGAATTTCTTTTGACTTTACCGGCTGTTTTCGGATGATGCGTTCAACAGCAATGCGACAGGCATCTTCAGGGGAATTGCCCTGGCGCATGAGTTCTACGATGAGGTGACTTCCGGCAATGCGTATGACTTCTTCTCCTACGCCCGTGGCTGTTGCAGCCCCTACTTCGTTGTCTACGAAAAGTCCGGCTCCGATGATGGGAGAATCGCCCACACGGCCGCGCATTTTATAGGCGAGTCCGCTGGTTGTGCAGGCTCCTGAGAGATGGCCCTGTTTATCCATGGCAATCATGCCTATCGTGTCGTGGTTCTCCACATTGATGATGGGTTTGTATGGGGAGGTTTTCAGCCACTGCTTCCAGTCTTTTTCGGATTCGGGTGTGAGCAGGTTCATTTTTTTGAATCCGTTTTCAAGGGCAAACTGAAGCGCTCCTTCGCCGACCAGCATAATGTGGGGTGTTTTTTCCATGACCATCCGGGCCACCGAAATCGGATGCAGGATGTGCTCGAGAAATGCGACGGATCCGCAATTGCTGTCCTGGTCCATGATGCAGGCATCGAGGGTAACGTGTCCGTCTCTGTCGGGCAGGCCACCGTATCCGACCGACCGCACGTTGGGGTCAGCTTCGGGAATTTTTACGCCGGCTTCTACCGCGTCCAGGGCTGTGCCGCCTGTGCTTAGTATTTTCCAGGCTTCGGCATTTGCGTTTACCCCATGCTGCCAGGTGGAGAGCACGATGGGGGATTCGCCTAAGGCAGGAGTCTGTTTTGGTTGGGGTCGTGGATTGGCCGCCGGAATGGGAAAGCGTCCCATAGATAGGGCAGAGGTTCCCAGTGCCGTGAGTTTAATGAAGTTTCTACGGGAAGTCATTCGAGTACCAGTGTTGTGGCGCCCATCAGATTCTGATCACAATAGACTTCGACCACGTATTTTCCGGGGAGAAATTTCTGGGCGCTTTCGGCATACAGGCTGATCGGTGTCTCGATGTTCTGATAGTCAATGGTGGCACGGGCGCAGAAAAAGCCACGGGATCCGTTAAAAGAGAAGCTGTTTGCATCGTCGTATCCACGGGCAAGCTCTTTTCCGTCGGGAGTTACCAGGCGCAGGTATACGTCACGCTTGCCTTTTTTGGCAATCGTATTTGCGGCGATGGTCAGGGTTACTTTGATCTTGTCTGCTTTGCGTGCTTTTTTGGTTTCAGATTCCTTTTTGCCGCCGGAGCGGATGATGACGCCCATGGCTTTGGTTCCGCCGGCCTGCAAAATGGAACCGGTGTTGATAACGTTTTGGAGATCTTCTTTTTCTTTGGAAAGGGAACTGGATTTTTCTTTTTCGCTCATGAACTGACTTCGCACTTTTACGTTTTCTTTGAGCAGGGTTTTGTTCATTCCGTTCAGGGAATCGATGGTGTGAACATAGCTGCGCATAATCTCACGAAGGGACGCTGTTTCTTTTTTGAGTTTTGAAATAACCCAGGCATCGCCTTTGTGCTTGTCTGCTTCCTTTATCAGGGAGTCGATCCTTGATTTTTTATCATCCAGTTCGTCCTGAATCTGTTTGTTGTTGGTCTGGAGGTTGGAGTAGTCATCTTTGAGCTGAACGAGATCGTTTTTAACATTGTCGCGCTCAACAACTACCGTTTCTTTTTCGGTTATGACAGTAGCGGCTTTGTTTTTTTCCTGCCAAAAGAGCCAGCCGAGAATTCCGTTGCCAATCAGCGAGGCGATCAGGAAAAAAAGAACGCCCCTTTTTTGGGCAGGTTTTTGAGATTCGGGTTTTTGGGAGTCAGATTTTACGTCCATGCCGGAATTAAATTTTGGTTGCAAACAAATGTAATAATTTTAGAATGAGCCCGTCTTTAAGGCAGAGATTTGTTATTTTCGTGAAAAGAGATAGTAAATGGGAAAGATTTCAGAAATAAAATTCAGCGTTCAGCTGGATGAAAACCAATTGCCGGAGACCATCGATTGGGAAACCAGAGACGGAAGCTCAAAGGACAGCGAAAAGAGCAGCAGTAAATCGGTTTTGATTGCGATCTGGGATAAAAAAGAAAGCGCTACCCTGCGAATAGACCTCTGGACCAAGGACATGTCGATTGATGAAATGAAACAGTTTTACTACCAGAGTCTGCTTTCGATGGCGGATACCTTTAAAAAAGCAACCGGAGAGGATAAAATTACCGAAGATCTGAAGGACTATTGCGCTCATTTTGCTGAAAAAATGGGGTTGATTTCACAGAATTGAGAGTTTGAGTTCGGGGAATTAAAACGGTTTGTTTTTTTAATAGTATTTTCTTATTTTAGTAGGAGCTACCTAAACTAAAAAGATGATTCAATCTACCCGGTTTATTCGTGCATTTTCTCTTCTGATTTTTACGGGCCTTATTGGCTTTGTCAGTCAGGCGCAGACAATTGTTTACAACAACGGAGCCCTTATTTATGCAGCCAAGGGTTCGATTGTTCAGATAAACGGCGGAATCCGGAACAATGGCGCTACGGGGCTGATCAATAATAACGGAACCATGACGGTGGCCAGCAACGGTCTTCCGGGTACTTTTTACCTAAAGGATACTTCAATAACCATGGGCAGCGGTACGTATATGATTGAACAAAACTGGGTGAACGATGCAACGTTTATTGCCGATTCAAGTACTGTAAATTTTTTCGGAGATCTAAGGGACACCATTACAAGTGTGGTCCTGCCCTATACGTCGACCACCTTTAATAACCTGGTTTTAACCGGAACCGGAGTCGGAAATGACCGCAAAAAGTCACTGGTTAATGTGAATGCCACAACGGATGTACTGGGTATACTTACTCTGAATGACCGTGAACTGGATACCGATACCAATACGATGTATGTACTTAACCCAATCGTTTCTGCAGTCACCAATAACCTGA
>Ga0206879_1048_pt1 | contig 30406 bp, 26 predicted proteins | sample Alteio_BWOrgCont_5_FD_152897 | JGI IMG/M metagenome (GOLD analysis project Ga0206879, IMG submission 152897) | Enriched cells from forest soil in Barre Woods Harvard Forest LTER site, Petersham, Massachusetts, United States -... | ecosystem: Environmental > Terrestrial > Soil > Temperate forest > O... | reverse complement strand
GACCTTAAAACCCAACTGAGCGGCGAACGGAATACCTACGGTTGTGCCCGGTCCGAAGAAATCTCCCAGTGCTCCCGCAGGCACACGCAGTTGATTGATGTTGGTGATAGGACGCGTGCTGGTGCATGCCGGATCGACACATATTGCGGTTGCATTTGCGATGTTGTTCACCGGGTTGGGCAAAGCGCTGATGTCCGGAATGAAGTTGTTGCCGGGGTTGGTACGGTTGAATAGGTTGAAGAATTCGGCAAAGGGGCGCACGGATACCCGCTCACCGATCTTGAAGTTACGGCTCACGCGCAGGTCAACTTGCTGGAAGGGCGTCCCACGGAACTGGTCAAGCGAAGTGGAGACTCCATTCACGACGGCGCGATCGTTCACATTGCCATCACCATTGATGTCAACGGGCGTGAACATGGTGAAGGGGCGGGCGCTCTCGAATTGAGCCAGCGTTGATACTTGCAACTGGAAAGGCAACTCTACCACCGCGTTCAGCACGAGGCGATGGCGGATATCTTCTCCCGAAGGGCCGTGGTCGCCGGGGCCGAAAGGATTCAGCGCATTCGTTACGCCATTCACATAGTCAAACAGTTCGCCGACAGTCGCGCCCCACGTGGAAGCTTTCGAATAGGTGTAGTGAGCGGTGAGATCCAGATGCTTGCCCTGGTGTTTCACCACGAACGACGCTCCGTCATATCGGGAACGATTGTCACTGCGGAAGACGGAAGCATCCGGTGCGGCAGCGGGAAGAGATATCCCGCTAATGTATTCATATCGCCGATACTGGTGCACACCCTGTTGATGTTCAAATTGGGCGGTCATCCGCCAGCCATTGTCGAAAGCATGTTCAATGGCGGCACTGGCCTGGATGGCGTACGGCGTCTTATAGTTCGGGTCGATGACGGACGGCGGAGGATTCGGGCCGCCGTTCACTGCCTCGAAAGCTTCCGCCCATCCGTTCTGCGCAAGGTCGTTATAGAAGAGCCCGAAGCCGGCGCGGATCACAGTGTTCTTTCCACCCGGCGTAAAGGCGAAGCCCACACGTGGACTTACCGCGCCGCGATAGTCAGTGGGAATACCGTTTGCGAACGGCACACCCGCGGCTCGCAATGCCAGTAGCGTGGCATTCTGGTTCTGATCTCTGCCATTGGCGATGAACAGGCCGAACGTGGTGTCATAGCGTACTCCCAGATTGATGAACAGATTTGGAGTCGCCCGCCAACTGTCTTGTCCGTAGAAGCCTACCCGACGAATGCTCTGCGCGAATGTTCCGTCCCCGGCGGGAGTGCTGTTCGCATTGGCGGCGAAGTCAGCAGCAAACGTGCCGGGATTAGCCACATAGAATGACGGATCCTCGGGGAGCACAGCGAGCGTCTCCGCATCAGAAGCGAAGCGCCCGCGCAAGACCGGCTCGTGGATAACATTCACGCCGAAGCGTACCGTATGCGCTCCGCCGGTTCGCGCAAGGTCATAGCGCAACTGATATTTCTGCTGGTCACGTTCCACCGGGAACGCGGTGATGCCGGTGGCGAACTGGTTGTCACCGAAAGTCTCAAAGCCGCTGGTGGTCAATACTGTGGTGCTGAAGGGGAACGCGAGCGCAAGTCCAATATTGGAATTTCGAACTTTATTGTGGTCAAAAAGCGACGCCTCCAACACCAGTGAACCCTGCCACTGCGGTGTGAATGACGTTTGATTGCTGAGTAATGCGTTGTAGTAGTTCGAATGAGTGGTGAATCCGGTGGAAGGGAGCGCGCCTTGTTGCACAAGATCGTTCGTTGTGAGGTTGCGATCGAGGGCGAAGCGCAGGAACCAATGCGACCGCTCCGACTGCTGCCAGTCACCCCGCGCGTTGAACAGGGTGTCACGGAATGGGACGGTGACGGAAGTAGGAACGGAGATGGAAGAGACGCCGGGGATCTGTCCTGAAGACGCCAGTTGCGACAGCGCGGTGAATTCTGACTGGCTCAATGCGCTATAGGCCACGCTGGGATCCTCATGGTTGTATTCATAAGAGGTGAAGAACCAAAGCCGCTCTTTCTGGATGGGGCCACCAAGCGTGCCCACGTAGTCCTGCTTTGAAAACGGCTGCTTGGGGTCAGGCTCCGGATTATCGAGTTTGTTGCGCGCATTGAGCGCGTCTGAGCGGAAGTATCCTGCTGCGCTTCCGTGCCAGTCATTGGTGCCTGACTCTGTGCTGATGATGACTGAGCCGCCATTCGTGCGAGACGTATCAGAATCAAACTGCGCGGTACGCACGTTGAACTCGCGGATGGCCTCGGGAGAGAAATTCTGCAGGAAGCCGCCGATGTAATCGTCATTGTTGTCGCCGCCGTCGACCGAGAGATCGAGATTCAGTCCCGAACTTCCAGCGAAGGAAACTGCGGTGATGCGCGCCTTGGTGGGATCAGAAGGCTCGACGGGCGCGGTCATGGGCGCGATGAATGCGATGTTGGCAAAACTGCGCTGGGCCAGGGGTGAGTTCTGTATCTCATGGTCAGTGACAGGATTGCTGAGTACGTTGGTGGTGTGATCAGAAGGAGCAGCCACTTCAATCTCCAAAATGTCGCCGCTCACGGAGAGCTGGATGCGCATGCCGGCGATCTCGCCTACGCGGACGGTGACAAGCTGTGGACTCGTCCGGAATCCGGGAGCTGAAGTTGCCATGTTGTACGTCCCCGGCGCCAAGCCTTCTACGCGAAACGCACCTACGGCGTCTGTCTCAGTCTTGGTGACAGCCCCGGTGGCCATGCTTGTAATCGTGATCTTTGCATGTGGGATCAATGCGCCAGACGGATCAAGTACTTGACCCTGAATTCCGCCGGTGACGATCTGCGAAAATGAAAGAGAAGAAAAAACCAGGATAAAAACTATGAACTGGAGTAACGACTTCAACGGTCCCCCTAGAAAGTAACTCGACAATCATGATAGAGACTTCTTGGGGAAGTTTGTGTGATCCGACAGAAATACGAGGGCTGGTAGTAGTCAGGAGAAACCGTTATGCGCTCTTATTGAGATACGGAGGGTGTAGCCATCCTGATCAGCATCTGCGTGCCCGACTCCAGCGTGAGCTTCTTGCCTTTGGCTTCGATCACAGTCACGGGCGGGGGCGAGGCGAGGGTCCAGTCAAGCTTTGCATCAATGCCGATGGCGCCCTGGGAGTCAGATCTCAGGCTGAATCCGTGATCGCCTTCCTTATTTAACTTACTAGCCATGGACGTTGCGGCATTCGCCTCAGTGCCGACTGAGCGGCTGGGGTCGTTGGTGCGCGTCGGCTCGGTAGACGCCATCATGCCGTAATGTGCGTCATTGGAGAGGTCGGCTCCGGAGCGGGGTGCGATGGCGGCGACGATGCCGGTGATGGGAATCTTCTTCTCGCCGACTTGCACATCATCCAGTACCAGGCTCACGCGCGGATGCTTGGCTTCTTTATCCACTGCGGAGATATGCGCGTGCACGATGGAGCCGGAGGGCGCGACCACCCGATGATCAACTTCAATGGCTTTGGCGAGGACCAATTCGACCGGTTGGTTCGCTTCCGCTTTGAATAGATCGAGCGCATGGCGCAGTTCGACAAACGCGATGGTGACCGGCGGTGGGTCTGCGCAAACGGCGAGCGTTGCGGCAAGCAGCAGAGCAATCAGGGAGGAAATTCGGCAGAGACGTTTCATGCCGCACAGGCTAGTGCAAGAGCGAGGTGAGGTAAAGAGGAAAGTCGCGCCGTTCTCCCACCCATCTGTTGGGTGTCGCGAATGGAATTCCAATGTTCCCGTTCTCCCACCCTTCTGTCGAGTCATGCGAATTAGAGGCACGAGTGAAATCAGACGGGGGTAACCAAGATTCACAGGACACTGTACTTTAGTCATCTGCCCTTCCCGGGGGCAATGCATCTAAAGTGAGTGATGCTCTGGATGAGATTGCTTCCGCACGTTGTGATGACTCATCAACGAAAACCCTCTACGAAGATACTTGTACTGTCTTTATTGATGGCGCTTTTCTGCGCCAGCGCTTTCGCTGCCAAGGATGATGACAAGCGCGACCTTTATCGCAAAGGCATGACCGCGGTGAATGCCGGTGACGCTGTTGCCGCGCGCGACGCTTTCTGCTCTCTGGCGGGCAAAGATAACGGCTATGCCGACGCCGCCAACCAATGCGCCATGTATGTGCCGGTGGCGCAGCGCGTGCTGAACCGCTACAAGATCAATTATGCCGAAGGCGTGACCTTGCTGGCCAGCAACCGCTATGACGAGGCAGAGTTGAAGCTACGCAACGTCCGCGCCGGGGAATATGCTGAGGAAGCGCAGAAAAAATTGCGCGAGATCCCGGTGTTGAAGGCCACGCACCCCAACACACCGGAGACCGACTTTGAGCGCATGCTGCACGTGGGCGATTCCGGCGCCAGCTTCCAGTCGCTGTGCGACGGCAATGAGCGCTTTGAGCAATACAACCGGGCTGATGAACACACCACACAATCCATGTTCTGTGGCGGCTGGGTGCGCGGCGCTTCACAGATCTTGCGTGCGCAGGTGGCGGACGCGGGAACACGCGACCTTTGCATCCCGGTGACAGTGACTGTGGGGCAACAGACGAAAGTGTTGCTGCAGTACATCCAGCGGCATCCGGCGGACAAAGATGCCAGCACCTCAGAGCTTTTCATGAAGGCCATGAAGAGCGCTTATCCGTGCCGCGTGCCGAAGAATGATGCGGACTCGGGATTGTACGAGTCAGAATAGTTCGCCTCCTCCCCGACATAAAAGAAAAGCCTGCAGAGAAACGGCAGGCTTTGTTGTTTGCGCCATCCGGCTCGAGCCGGACTCGCATTCTTGTAAATGCTTACCCAGCACTTACGTGCTGGGCCAAATAATGTCGTCCTCCTTCGGAGGACTGTTTCAGATCAGAGGCCGGGGCCGCGGCCTTGTCCGCCCATCATCGCGGGATCGAACTTCTGATAATCAGACGGAACTTCGAAGTGGCTCTTATCCTGCGGGCCTTCTTTGATATTGGTGAACTCTACGGTGGCATCCGGCGAGACGGACTTTACCGGGAAGTGCAATTTCTTATCGATCCAGAGGGTGCGGTTCTTGGAAGCGTCACTGGAGGTGAATTCCCACTTTTCACAATCGCGGCCGTTTACGTTCTCATCGCCGACCTTCTTGCAAGTGACACCTTCCTCATTGGCGCAAGGGTTGCCGGGGTCGTAGGCCTTCACATCCGGCATGCGTGGACCGCGACGCGCGGCAGCGGCTCCGTCCTTTACCTCCATGACCATCTTGCGTTCGTGCATGAGCATGTAAGTGGTCTTGGCGGAGTTGTCACGGATCATGGACATCTCACCGCGTTGCGTGGACATATCCATGCGCATGTTGCCTTTGTCGAAAAAGATCTTGCCCTTCACGGGTTCGGCCTGGCGTGAGGTCGAGGTCATGTCCGCGGAGAATTGCGGCATGCCGGGCGCTTGCGCAAAAGCGCAGGCGGTCAGGATGGCGAATGCAATGCTGAATCTGGTGATGGTTTTCATTATGGCTCCTGAGATTTGAAGAAAATGCAGCGGAGATTTATAGCATGAAAGCGAGTTTCTCGTTTCTAGTTTCTCGTTTCTAGAGTTTGGCCGCGGACTACACGAAAAGCACGGACGATGCGGGTAGAAGCATTTAAGAAAGCGTCGTTTCGCGGCCTTGGTCAAGAAACTAGAAACTGATTCAAAACTCTTTCTTTGGCGGCGTCTGGTCCGGGCCAGTGCGGCCGGCGGCGACGTCTGCAGCGAAGTAGTTCTCGGCTTTGATGGGGCATCCGGCGAGGCGGCGCATCATGGCGAGTTGTCCGATGTGGGTGAGCGAGTCGGCGACTGGACCTTGGAAGAGTTTCTCGACGGGCGATTTCAGCGGCTGATCGGACGCGAGGTATTCGTCAAACGCGGCGAGCGTTTTGTGGAAGCGGGCCACTTCGGCGTTCCACGCGAGCGGCGCTGAATCATTCCATGCAGGTGTGCCGCGGGCCATGTTGAGCGCCCAGTCGTAGAGGTCGCCCAAGTGGGCGACGATCTTCACGGCCGGCTTATCCGGTGCGCCATATTGTGCAAAGGATTCCGGCGCTTCACGCAGGGCTTTGCCTCCGCGGTAGGCGACTGTCGCAACGGTGTGGCGGAGGAGTTGGCGTTGTGCGTCGTTCATTGTGCATCCTTGTCTATCGGGCTTGCCAGCATCTCCCGAAGAAAATCATTTAGGTAAGTCTTTTCGCGAGACGTAAGTAAGGCCGGCGAGTTTAAGAATAACCATCCGAGAACGGGAAGACCTGCTGCAATTGCAATTCCCATCCAGTCTTCAAATTCACGATCTGGTTTTTTGAGTAGTTCTGGAAGCCATGAGATGAGCAGCACCATGCCAATGACAGTAACGAGAAAGAACCAAACACGCATGAATATTCGCGTGTACCGTTCTAGTCCCCAGTTTCCCTCCAGTACAACTCCTCGATGATCCTCTAAAAACTGCCCGGAGAAAGCAGGAGCGAAATCATTTCTTGCCCACCATCTCTTGCGCTTGAACAGTTCTACCTCACGCCCGTTGATTAAAGCGATTACAGGCCTCTTACCCGCGTATCTGGTCAACGAAAACATCTGAGATTCTTTTCCATCAGTATTATCAGCGAGGCGTCGAAGACAAGAATCGATTGTGAGGGATGAATAGAAGACTACAGGCCGTTTCAGTTCGATCAAGCCTAGGGTATTCATCGTTTCAACATATCTACCGGGTCGTGCACGTTCGTCACACGGAAGTATTTTGCCATTGCGGGATATTTCTTGCGCACGGCGTCATACATTCCATAGGCCACTTCGCGGTATGACTGGTGACCGGCTTCTGTCGTGCGCAGCTCGGAGATGTAGACCGTCTCGGCGAAGTCCATGTTGAAGAGGCATCGCTTGCGGTAGGCGAGTGGCAGCACGTATTGTGCGCTGGCTTCGGCTTCATGCATGCCGCTGGCGGCGATGGACTTGGAGGCGTCGGCTGCGCGCTGCATGTCCGCGCGATAACGCGAGTGCAGCCCGGCTTGTGCGAGTTCGCGGGGCTCATCAAATCCGTGCAGGTGTGTGAAGCCCTGCTCGATCTGCGTACAACGGCGATGGCGATGCATGTCACGGAATCCGCCGACATCCATGAGGACATCGAAGCGGAAACGTTGCCCGGCGCAGAACGGACGCAGCAACTCATCATGCTTGCCGCGATGGCGAAGACCAAGATCGATGAGCTCCGCGCGGCGTTCTTCGTTGAGCGCCGTGACAGCTTCGCGCAGCTGCTTGTACGAATAGTGGCATTGCGCGTAGAGGAGCGTGGAAGCGAGTTCGATGTCGAGTGGGTCGTCGTCAAGAAGTTCGACAGGATGCGCTTGCTCAGCGATGGCTGCGCCTTTCATTAATTCCTCGGCGGCTTGGCGCAGGTCGCGGCGCGTCTCTATCTCATAGATATTTGCATTCGCGTACTTCACCAGCGTTGGCGAGACGCGGACTTCACGCAGCAGCTCGGGCGCGACTTCGTCGGCGAGCGAGGGGCTGACATGGCGGATGCGTTCCAGCGTGGCTCTCATGCGCGCCTCGCCGACGTTGTATGCGGGCTCGCGCGCGGCCCGCTTCAGAAGATCGCCGAGGTTGCGGATCTCGTGATGAGGCGAGGCGAGTAGTCGCGAGATCTGCGTCTCTAGTGTGCGTGCGTTCACGATCTGCCCGAGCGAAGTGTTGGTGGCCAGCGGCAACAGGTAGCGCGAGAGATCGAAGGCGCGGGCTTTGAGCGTGCGATCGTACTGGCCCTGTTCCATAGCAGCAGGCTTGGGCGTGCGTTCCTCGAGATAACGAAACATACCCTCGGAGTAGACCTCGTACTCGGCGAAGAGGTGCTGGATGGTCTCAATGAAAAGCGCCTTGGTGTTTTCGGCGGCATCGCCGGTGCCGAAGTCAGGCGTGTAATAGCCGCTCTTCTTGAAATTCTGGTAGCGCGTGCTGCGCTCCTGGCCATCCCAGCGTTGCTCGTCAACCAGCGCGATGGCGGCGAGCAACGAAAGTTTTTCTATGGCGAATGCGACGTGTGCGAGGTCGGCAATAGACCGGTGTCCGTATTGAAAGTAGAAAGTGTTGAGGAACTGCTCCGCCTTCTGCTCATTGATCTCTTTGAGCGACTCCTTCATCGACAACGCCGAGCGCGAATATTTCGCCATGGCGTAGGCCAGCACTTCGGGGTCTGCGCCGTGAACGGCGAAGACGTTTACGGATGGGGTTGGCTTAGGCGTGTCAGGTTTGGGTTCTGCGGAGGAAGGTTTTGTCGCGGGAGAGTCGGACATACGGAAAGACGATAGTAAACGGCGGAGGAGAGGAAGTCATCCACAGAAGAACGGTTTTCGGTTGTCGGTTTTTCTATTCGGTGAGGGGGGCTATTTCGAAGTTTCTGACGGCAGATCTTCTGCGCTCCACTCGAAGAATGATGCGTCATACATGCGCGCGTCGTATCCGAGATATTTGGCGACAAAATAATCGAAGGATGACTGCATGCCGGAGCGGCAATAGGTAATGACCTGCGAACCGGGTGCGGCGCCGGCGGCTTCGAACTTCTTGCGCAGGTCCACGGGAGGCAGCAGGATTGGATCTTCGCGGCTCACGAGCAGGTCTTGCCAGTAAAGATGCTTCGCACCGGGGATGTGCCCGAGTTTGTGGACGTCTGCGGAATGGCGTTCACCGGTATATTCGCCGAACGGGCGGGCGTCAAGCAGTGCGGGATGTTTCGCATCGTGTTTCGAGTCGTGGGCGATGGCGCGCATGGCGGGCGTGTCCACCAGTATCTTTTCGTTGATGTGCGCGTCGATCTTGCCTGAGTTCGGCTCGGGCGCCGCGGTCATAATCGGCCGTACTTCGTTCTTCCATTTATTCAGGCCGCCGTCGAGGATGGCGGCATGGTCCGCGAGGCCGAGATAATCGAGCGTGTAGTAAGCACGGGCGGCGAGCAGGTTGTAGTCGTCGCCATAAAGGATGATGCGGGCGTTCCTGGTCACGCCGGCGGCGGAAAAAACTTTTACCAGCTGCTCGACGGGCGGAAGTTCGTTAGGGACATCGCCGCGCTTAGTGACGATGTCGGCCAGGTTGATCCAGCGCGCGCCCGGGATGTGGCCTTCAGAATAAAAGCCTGGGCTTCCGGCCACGCAAAGGACGATGATGTTCGGATCCTTGAGATGGTCGGCAAGCCACTGCGTGGTAACCAGCATCTCGCTACGGACTTTTGTGTCGTTCGGTGAATCAGTGACAGTCACTGCCATTGCGCCGGCCAGCAAACTTGAGTGCAGCGCCAGACTCATCAAGATGTTCAACGTGGTGAGGTCCCTTTCACGAGCGGCAATTTGGCTTTACCTTCCCACTCGTTGATGGAACCGTCGTACATGGCGGCGGGATAGCCTAGATATTTTGCCACGAAATAATCAAGGGTGGCCCAATATCCGATCTCGCAGTAGGTCACGATCTTTTCGCCCGGCTTGACGCCGCGGCCGGCGAGCATCTTGCGCAGTTCATCTGGCGATTTGAATGTGGGATTGTTCTTGTTATCGACGACGGTGTCTTCCGAGAAGAGATTCTGCGCTCCGGCGATATGCCCTCTCTGGTAGCGGTTTTGAGGACGCGCGTCGAGCAGCACGACGTCGCTAGGGGTATTGGCGGAGATGGCTTTCACGTCAGCGAGCGTCGCTTTCACTTCAGGATGAACCTTGAGCGTGATATGGCCTGCGGCGGGTGCAGTGGAGTACTCCGCTACCGTCGGGCGATTCTGTGTGATCCATTTCTGGATGCCGCCATCGAGAAGGGCGGCGTTGTCATGCCCCATGTAGTCCAGCGTGAAGAAGACGCGCGTGCCCATGGGCATCCCCATGGGCGAATAGAGAACCACGAGCGTGTCATCATTCACGCCGAGCTTTTCAAAGATGTCTTTGAGAGCGGCGTCGGGCGGGAGCTCGACCTCCAGACCGTTGGCTTTGACCTGGATCTGGTTGAGGTCTGCGCGGCGGGCTCCGGGAATGTGTTTGGGCGTGCCCATGTCCATGCCGCCCATGTCGTGGTCGACCTCGAGGATTACAACATTGGGATCGTTGAGATGGTCGGCGAGCCATGCGGTGGAGACGAGTAGTTTTGAATTCGGTACGTCTTGCGCGGAGGCGCAAACGGTCAGCAGGAATAGGAGACAGATCAGGCGAGGTCGCATCAGGCAGAGGGCTCCTTGGGCAGATTAGACGGGCTTAGTGGTGAAAGGTGATACGTCAAAGGCATACCACGGAAAAAAGGAAAAGGCGGATAAAAGACGATCAAACCTTTTAGAGTTGTTTCGTTTAGTTCGCAACCGTTCTCTTTCTTCCATAGGAATGGCTTCATCCCTCTAATCCGCTTTTTCCTTTTTTCCATGTTTAAGTTTTTATGCACGCCAAGGTCTTATCATAAAGGGACCAATGGATGCCGCCGCCATTCTGAATCAGACCGCGCACCGGCCGTATCCGCTACCGCCGGGGCCTTGGGTCATGAGCCAGACGTGGCGAGACTTGCTGTTCGCGCATTGGCCCGTGAACGCCGACCAGGTACGCGCGGCAATGCCACCGGCGCTCGGCCCGTATCTCGATACGTTTGACGGATCGGCTTGGGTGGGCGTGATCCCGCTGCGCATGTTTGATGTTCATCTGCGCGGAACGCCGGGCATACCTACGGCGGCGAATTTTGCCGAACTCAATGTACGTACATATGTGACCGTTGAGGGTAAGCCGGGTGTGTATTTCTTCAGCCTGGACGCGGAGAGCCGACTAGCGGTGATTGGAGCGCGCGTTGGCTTTGGGCTGAACTACAAGTTCGCGAAGATGAAGGTGAGCACGTCAGAGCGAGGGCAGGTGGAATATTCTTCCGTCCGCAAAGAGCGGCCGAAGCCAGCGGAGTTTGTGGCGGGCTATGCTCCGGAGTCAGCGAAAATGTTGCGCGCAACGCCGGGGAGCCTTGAGCAGTTTTTTGTCGAGCGATATTGTTTGTACACCTCACATGGTCCGCATATCGGACGGGCGAACATTCATCATCTACCGTGGGAACTGCAACGCGCCAAGGCGACGATCAAGACGAACAGCATGGCTGAAGCGAACGGGATCGCGTTGCCGGATACAAAACCAATGCTACATTTCGCGAAAGAGATGGATGTGCTGGTGTGGCCGCTGGAACGCGGATCCTGATCGCATGAAAGGCTGCCTCCCTTCGGACTCCGTTGTTCTATGCTTTAGCGTGGTGCTGATGCAGTTCGCTTCCGCATCAGACAAATAGCTTGCGACGCAAGGCCCATGCAGAGCAGCCCGCCGGCGAGTGCGGATGCGATATTCTCAAAGCGAATCGCCAAACCGCCACGGACAAGAGCGCTTGCTAATGTGAAAGTACCGATCGCAAGTACCATCACAGAGTACGAAAAAATAACCAGTAGCGAGGAAAGATGCCCTTCAAAAGCAAAGACACTGCCGGACAAACCTGAATCACTGACCCCCGACCACCCACAGCGCGAGCAATAAGCTCAGCGTATCGTCCATCGAGCGGCGCAAGGCAAGCGTGGTGATCACGAGAACAAGACTGGCAATGAGCATCGCAAGCATGCTTAACCTGAGCCAACGCCGTATCGATGTCATCGAGATTAGGGACTCAGGCTCAACCACGTCACATCACTCTTCCAGCAGCCTGTCTTATGCGGCTTTTTCTTTCTTGGCTACTCCCAGCATCAACTGATACAGCAGCAGCCAGCGTTTCATGTTGCTGGTGATGAGGAAATTTTCTCGCACGTGCTCGCGTCCGTTGCGTCCGAGTTGCGCGGCGAATTCAGGATGCGTCAACAGATATCGGATCTGGTACGCACAGCCCTCTACCGAGTGCACCAACATTCCTGTCAGCTTGTGGATCACCTGCGTGGGGATTCCGCCGACCGCCCCGGCGATGACCGGCTTGCTCTTCCACAGCGCCTCAGTAACAGTGAGGCCGAAGCCCTCGCGCAAGGACTTCTGGATGACGATGTCTGACGCCATCTGGATGGCATTGATCTCCAGCGCGGACCATGGCGGCAGGTTGAGGATGATGATGTCCGGGTCGCCGCCCGCTGCCTCTTGCACTTCTGCCAACACGACTGCGCCTTCGGGATCGTCAGAAGCGCCGCCGCCGGCGAGCACCAACTGGCAATCAACATATTTGCGCGCCATCTTGTAGGCCTGCACTACGCCAACAGGATCTTTCAGGCGATCAAAGCGCGAGATTTGCGTAATGATGGGGCGGTTGCGGTCGATGCCGAAATCGTCACACACCTTGGCCACGTAGTTTTCTTCAATGGGCTTGTTCTTTTGCGAGAGCGGATCGATCGAAGGATAGAAGAGATACTGCGGCACTTTCACCTGACGCGTGAAAGCGGGCGACGACCAGATGGTGGCGTCATACTGTTCGACCATCGGGCGCAGGAACTCCCAAACCCCTGCGTGTGGATTGCTCAAGTCAATGTGGCAACGCCAGACCCATTTCTGTCCCTTCTTGCCGCGGGACTTGATCAGGTTCGCCGGTTGCGGATCGTGGATGACGACCACATCTTCATCAAACGTCATGCGTTCGCGATTCTGCTCGTTGTAAGAAAGGAAAATGTCTTTGATAGCTTGGGTAAGTTCGTACTGCTCGCCGTGTAGCGCGTTGTGGAATCCCTTGGTGACTTCAAAGAAATCATTGCCACCGGTGATCACGTCCCACTTGGTGGGGACTTCAAGCTCATTCATCAGCGGGATGAGTCGGTTGAGGATCTCAGCCACGCCGCCGCCGACTGCGGTGGAGTTGACCATTTTCACTGTGCGGCCGCGAAGAGTGTCAGCTACATAGCGGATCTCACTCAACTCGGCCTCCCCGACGATGGGACCGTAGTCATCAAACTTGGGCGGCGCATCCGGAGCCGGCGGCGTGGTGGCGATGCGCGGCGACTTGCGGCGCTCCATCAGTCCCGCCGTGTCTAGCGAACTGGGAACTCGGTTGACTTTGCTGGCCGACTCGGTGCGCTTCCCTTCCGCGACGCCGAGCGATGCTGAATCATTGGTGGGATCGGTAGTGTTCTGCACTGGCTTTTTCGACATGTTATTTCGCTCCCAATCTCTTTATTCCCAGCCTATCGCCGCATAAAACAAGACCAGAGCGAGGGTGGGGCACAAATGTTACGGATTCATTCACGCCGCTACACGCGCGTGTTCTGATTCTGATTCCGCCAGCTTCACCATCTGACGGCGGACACCATTAAGCGTGGACGTGTAGATATCTATCGCTTCGAATTTGTCGGCCAGTGCGCCTAGTCCAAGCTCTTCATTCAGCCACTGCGAAAAGTCATTGGAGTTGAGCTTGATGCGCAGCCGAGCGTTGATGAAGTGATAGTGGATGCTATGCAGGCTGACGCGGCGCAGCCCGTCAACAAAATCGTCAAGATTGCGGGCAGAGATCGTGGTGGGAATCACCACGGTGTCTGAGGAGCAGAAATAAAAAGTTTCCAGCGCTTTACGGTCTGCGCTCGCGCTGTTGCGCTTCACATATTCTTCAATGACCTGGATGATGCGCTGCCGCATCTCCTTGATGGATGTGTACTCACGCACGTCAATGCCGGCGAGCCGCTCGGCAAGTCCTGTTTCATTGCAGGAGAAGAATGCCCAATGGGCGAAGTCATTGGAAAAACCTTCGCGGATGTAATGGTGTTCCGCCAGCGTCTGGAACATGTGCTGAAAGATGGATGAATCCGGCACCACGCGCAGACCTTCCAGCAATTCATTCAGCGTGTGTGCGCGCTCGGTGCCGATGCGCAGCAGGTAGGCGGCAGAGTTGAATACGAATTCTTTTTTTGCGGTGAGAGTATTGGATTGATTTGCGACCATGAGGGTTCCTTCCTGGCTTAGAACTTCAATGGCGGTGACCGGCCACATCGACCGGCAAAAATCCCTGGGAAGTTAAGTAGGATGCCGCGGCTGAGCCCGCCGTTTCCCCAATGGCCCAGGAGATTTGAGAGAGGAGTCACCAGCAATCCGAGTTCCGAGTTGCGGGCCAGCAGCTGTGGATATGGATTACAGAATCCAGCAACTCTGGATTTCTTACCCGCGCTGCGAGAGAAACTGTGACAATGTGGCGTCTAAGGTAAGGGATGCAACAGATAGCCGACCCATTCCTGTACACGCTGCTACTGATATTCGTTTGCGCAAAACTCTTTGGAGAATTGTTCGAGCGGTTGTCATTGCCCGCAGTGTTGGGCGAGATCGCCGCTGGCGTAGTGATGGGCCCGTTCGCACTGCACGTGATAGTGCCTTCAGCTTCAGTAGAATCGATCTCAGAGCTGGGCGCCATCTTCCTATTATTTGCCGTGGGATTAGAGACGCACCCGCGTGAGCTGATCAATGTGGGACGCACGTCACTGGGCGTTGCGCTGGCCGGTGTGGTGGTTCCTTTCGCCGCCGGATTTGTCTACGTGGTGCTACACGGCGACTCGCCGCAAGAAGCCACGTTCGTTGCCACTGCGATGGTGGCCACCAGCGTGGGCATCACCGCGCGCGTATTGGGCGACTTGGGCGCTCTCCAGGCGCGCGCAGCCAAGATCATTCTGGCAGCTGCCGTGTTCGATGACATCATTGGGATACTGCTGCTGGCGTTGGTAGCGGGACTGGCATCTGAAGCCGGCGTGGAGTGGCAGCCACTGGTGTTGTTATTGGCGGAATCAGTGGCGTTCGCCGTGTTCATGATCTTTATCGCGCCGCGGATCATACGGCGCATGCATGGACGGCTGCGCCACGTGACTACGCGTAATGCGTCGCTGGTGATTGCGCTGGCTATCTGCCTGGCGCTATCGGTGGCGGCGGAAAAGATCGGGATGGCCGCCATCGTGGGCGCATTCTTTGCGGGGATCGCTTTTGCCGAATTCGCGCCGGAACTGGGTCTACGTCCGCAAGTGAATGCGCTCTCTGAGTTTCTGGCGCCCTTCTTCTTCTTTGTGATGGGTGCCCAGCTTGACCTGCGCGTGCTCACGCCGAAGATCATTCTGTCAGTGGCGATCATCTCGGTGCTGGCCATTCTCAGCAAGGTGATCGGCTGCGGACTGCCGTTGTTGCGTGAAGGCTGGCGCACGGCGCTGAAGGTGGGCGTGGGCATGACTCCGCGGGGCGAGGTGGGGCTGATCGTGGCGCTGATCGGGCTGAACGCGAAGATGATCAGCGAAGAGTACTACGCTGTGGTAATCCTGATGATCGCGGTGACTACCATCTTTGCGCCGCCAGTTTTGCGCCTGCTGTTCCGCTATCCTACGTTTGCGGAATCTGAGCTGGCGAAAAGCCCCGCGACTGCGGCGGCTGCGGCCGAACCATTACAATAGTGGGTTGCGTTGAAGAGGCTGGGACGAAAGATCTGTCCTGCGGAATTCTTTAGGGGAGAACTGTTTGCGAAAGTTATTTGGTACGGATGGGATCCGCGGGGTGGCGGGCGAGTATCCGTTGGACAAGAAGACGGTGTACGTCATTGGCTCGGCGCTGGCGCACCATCTGGGCGGCGTGAATGGCTCGAACAAAGTGCGCGTGGTCATTGGGCAGGATACGCGTGAATCGAGCGCTTGGATCGCGGATACGCTGACAGCAGGACTGGAATCAGCCGGTGCAGAGGTCGCGAGCGCGGGGGTTGTCACGACGCCGGCGGTGGCTTATTTGGCACGTACAGAGAGATTCTCTGCGGGAGTGGTGATATCGGCTTCGCATAATCCGTGGCAAGACAATGGCATCAAGATCTTTGGGCACGATGGCTACAAACTGGCCGACGCAGTGGAGATGGAGATCGAGCGCGAGATCTTCGCGCAGATCGAGAAGAACAGTATTCAAGTGGCAATGCCGAAGAAGGCGTCAATCCCGGGCGAACACCGGCTGGCGGAGATGTACGAGAAGTGGCTGTCTGAGACGGTCTGTAATGACGGCTTCAACAAGTTGAAAGTCATTACGGATTGCGCGAATGGCGCGGCGAGCAAAGTCGCACAGGAGCTATTCCGGCTGTGCAAGATCGATGCGGTGTTCACGCATGCGAATCCTGATGGGCGAAATATCAACGAGAAGTGCGGGGCGCTGCATCCTGAGGTGGTAGCGAAGGAAGTGGTGGCGCAGAAAGTGGACATGGGCATCTGTTTTGACGGCGACGCTGACCGCGCATTGTTTGCTGACGCCAAGGGAAATGTAGTGAACGGTGATGCGGTGCTGCTGCTGGCCGCGCGAGAGATGAAGCAACGGGGCGCGCTGAAGCAAGACACCGTTGTTGCCACCACGATGTCAAACATGGGGCTGGAAGCTGCGCTGAAGCGCGAAGGCATCAAGATGCTGCGCGCGCCGGTGGGCGATAAATACGTTCTGGAAGAGATGCAAAAGACCGGCGCGACCCTGGGTGGCGAGCAGAGTGGACATATCATCTTTTCTGATTCCTCTACGACGGGCGATGGGCTGATGACTGCGCTCAAGGTACTTGAAGTAGTCGCGAAGAGCGGCAAGTCACTGGCTGAGTTGATCGGCGACTTGAAAGTCTTTCCACAAGTGATCAAGAACGTGAAAGTACGCGAGAAGAGGCCGATCGAGCAGATCCCGGAAGTGAGCAGCGCGATCGCTTCTGCGGAAAGTGATTTGAAGGACGAAGGTCGCGTGGTGGTTCGCTACTCCGGCACAGAGGCATTGTGCCGGGTAATGATCGAGGCTGCATCAGAACAGAAGATGAATCATCATGCGGAAGCGATTGCCGGGGCTATGCAGAGGGCGCTCGGGGTTTAGGTCGTTCTAACCACAGTCGTTCTACCACAGAGGACACGGAGGGATAGTGTTCGAGCGGTATACAGAAGATGCGCGGCGAGCTGTATTCTTCGGTCGCTTCGAAGCAGCGCGGTACGGTAGTTCTTTCATAACGGGTGAGTTTCTTCTCCTAGGATTACTTCACGACGACTACACACCATTCACAAAACTCTTTCCGCTTAAGGAATCTGAAGCTGCTATCCGGTCGTGGGTGCCAGCGCCTCGCGAGAAGATCGACAGCTCCATTGATTTGCCGCTCTCAAACGATGGAAAGCGCATTCTGGCCTATGCTGCGGAAGAGGCCGGGCGACTCAGTCACAAATGGATCGGGTCAGAACATCTTTTACTTGGGATGTTCCGCGAGAAAGGCCAATTGGCAAAGCACCTTGAGGGTTTGGGTCTGTCGTTGGATACCGCGAGAGAGACAATCCGTCTTGGCGCTGTTGAAAGGACTCCGCCTCCTTCACAAGCGCATGGCACGTTACGTACGAGCGGACCTTCCGAATTGAGTCGACGAGTCTTGATGCCCAAGCTGACTTTCATTCAGCGTTATGCCATCATTCTGATCTTGTTGGCATTCGTGGTCGGAATCATCATTGGGGTCAACGTGCGCTAGTCGAAATCCAGATCCCGCCAGTTTTTCCCTACTCCCACATCCACAACCAGTGGCACGCGCAGAAGATGGACATTCTCCATCTTGTCGCAGACTAGAGTGCGCACTTCTGCGAGTTCTGATTCAGGGACTTCAAAGACCAACTCGTCATGTACCTGCAATGTCATTCGCGTTTTCAGCTTACGGCGCGTGAGTTCTTCGTCGATGCGGATCATGGCAATCTTGATCAGGTCAGCGGCGGTGCCTTGCAGCGGAGTGTTGACGGCGGTGCGATCGGCGAAGCCGCGCATGGTGAAGTTCTTGCTGTTGATGTCGGGGATGGGGCGCACGCGTCCGAAGAGCGTGCGCACTTTGGCGGTGCTTCGAACTTCATCTAATGTGCGGTCAATGAACGTCTTCACACCGGCATACTTAGCGAAATAATTGTCGATGTAAGTCTTGGCGACTTTGGTGTCAATACCAAGTTGCTGCGAGAGCCCGAACGGCGAGAGACCGTACACGATGCCGAAGTTCACGGCCTTGGCGCGGCGGCGATGCTCGGCGTTGATCTCGTCTTTGGGAACCCCGAAGACTTCTGCCGCGGTCAACGTGTGGATGTCATCGCCGCGGCGAAAGGCTTCGGTGAGTAATGGGTCTTCAGAGTAGTGCGCGAGCAGGCGAAGCTCGATCTGGGAATAGTCGGCTGCGAGGAGGACGTTGCCTTTGTCGGCGATGAACGCTGCGCGTATCTCGCGGCCCTGCGCGGTGCGGATGGGAATGTTCTGCAGGTTAGGATTCACTGACGACAGCCGCCCGGTCGCGGTGGCAGCGGCGTTGAATGTGGTGTGCAGGCGACCAGTGCGGGAGTTGACCAGTTGCGGAAGCGCGTCAACATAAGTGGATTTCAGCTTTGATATCTGGCGATAGTCGAGCACCATGCGCGGAACGGGGCTACCGCTGGTCTCCGCCAGTTCTTCGAGGACATCGACTGCGGTGGAGATGGTCTTGCCGCGTCCGTACTTGATGGGCTTGGGCAGCTTGAGTCTTTCAAAAAGTATCTCGCCCAGTTTTTTCGGCGAGTTGACGTTGAACTCTTCGCCCGCTGCCTGATGGATCTCCTTTGCCTTGGTCGCGCATTCGAGCGTGAGCCGGCGAGAGAGTTCGCTGAGCTGGTCGCTATCGATCTTCACGCCGGCTTGCTCCATGCGCATCAGAACAGGTGCGAGCGGAAGGTCGATCTTCTCGTAAACATCGAGCATGTCCGCGGCTTCCACCTCTTTGCGCAGAACGGTGGCGAGGCGGCCGATCACGTCAGCAGATTGCGCCAGTGAATCCGTGAGGCGCACGTCGTAGCGGCGCATGGCGAGATCCGGCAGCGAGTGGCTGGAATAGGTGGGGTCGAGCAGATAGGAATAGAGCAGCGTGTCGTGTTTCACGCAGGCAATGGGCGCGCCGGACTCCTGCGCGTGATGGAGCGCAACTTTGTAGTCGTGGACGGATTTCGGTAGCGATTCATCGGCGAGAGCTGCTGCGGCCAGCGTTTCTTCCACGCTTACGGCTTTGCCCGCTTCGGCGGAGAGGCCGACCTTCGCCGCGACTTTCGTCTCAAGCGCGGGCGCAGTAGCGGCGGCGGCAAACAGGTCGCCGGAGATTGCAGCGGGCTCGGGTAGAGGCTCGGCATCTTCTGAACGGACAAACTCCGTGTTTTCCTTTTGCGGCGCGGCGAAGGCGACTGCGAGCCCGGCGCGAGATTTTTTCGCCGCAGCCAGCACGGGCTTCAACTCGGCTGCGGAAGTGATCTCTTTGTAATCGGTCTCGCTTAAGTCAGCAGGTGCCGCTTCCGGCAGGACGCTGCGCAACAGCGTGGTGAACTCCAACTCTTTGAACAGCGCCTGGCAGGCGGCGACGTCAGGTTCCTGGGCGCGCATGGCTTCGAGATCAAGCTTGAGGTCAACGTGCTGATCGATGGTCACCAGCTTTTTGCTGAGCAGCACAACATCACGATTGTTCTGCAGCGACTCGCGGTAGCTCTTCTTCTCGATCTCCGCGGCGTGGTCGAGCGCCGCCTCGACAGAGCCGAAGCGCTTGATGATCTCCACTGAACCCTTCTCGCCGATGCCGGGCGCGCCGGGCACGTTGTCGATCGAGTCGCCGCGCAGGGCCATGACGTCAATCACCTGCTGCGGCGGTACGCCAACAATCTCTTCCACCTTGGCCGCGTCGCAGATCAAGTTGTCTTTGGGCGGATTGAGCACGCATATGTGGTCGCCAACAAGTTGCAGCATGTCTTTGTCGCTGGAGACGACGAAGACCTCGTGTCCGCGCTCTGACGCCTGGCGCGCGAGTGTGCCGAGAACGTCGTCCGCCTCAAAGTTCTGCTGCGACAGTACGGGAATGCGGTAAGCATCGAGCGCGCGGCGGATGTACGGGATCTGCTGGTTTAGATCGGGCGGAGTCTCTTTGCGGTTTGCCTTATAGCCGTGGTAATCCACCGATTGGAACTGCTGCGTCTTCACATCAAACTTCTGGACGGTCTTGATCTCTTTCGCTTGCTCGTCCCGAAATGTGGGCCCGGCGAGGTCAAATACAGCGGCAAGATACTTGGGCGCAAAGTCGTCCCGCAGCTTGTTCAGCATGTTCACAAAGACATACGTGGCGGCGGTGGGGACGCCTGTCTTGGTGGACATGGGACGCTGTCGCGCCATGGCGTGATATGCGCGGAAGATGAATGACATTGCGTCGATCAGGTAGACGCGTTCGCGGCCGGGAGTTTCGGGTGAGGTTAGGATGGCGGCGGGTGGTGCCGAAGTTTCAACAGGCTTCGCCGATTCGGCTTCCGGTGCGCTCTTGTCGGATTTTTTCTTGGTGGGCAATGGATAAGTTTAACAGGGCGAAATGCGTGTTTGAACGCGGAGGCTCTGAGACGCAGAGGAGAACAAGCACATATTCCATGGAAGCGTTCCCGACCAAAGACGTTCACACGAAGCGCACGATGGTTTCACGAAGGGGCAGGGCTACTCAATGAACATACAATCACCATACGAAAAGAATCGGTACTTCCCTTGCACCGCATGATTGTACGCACGCAATACATTCTCTTTGCCGGCGAACCCGCACACCAGCATCAGCAATGTGGATTGCGGCAGATGGAAGTTGGTGAGAAGAGCGTCCGTGACGCGGAAGTGGAAGCCGGGATAAATAAAGATGTCGGCTTCGCCGGAGGATGCTGTGAGTGCGCCCTGCCTCGTACCCACCCTATCGCCAACCGACGGCGATAAGGGTGGGGCACAATTTTCTTGGGACTTGTCCCAAAATCTCGCTGCGAATTCCAGCGTCCTGACTGTGGTTGTGCCGACTGCGACTACGCGGCGCCCCGCGGCTTTTGCATGGTTGATCTTTCCGGCTGCCTCGCCGGAGATGACGTAGCGTTCTGTATGAAGATGGTTGTCTTCTACGCGTTCGTGACGGACGGGTTGAAATGTGCCCAGCCCGACGTGCAAAGTTACTTCTGCGGTCTCGATCCCGCGTGCGCGAATCTTCTCCAAAATCTCCGGTGTGAAGTGCAGACCGGCGGTGGGTGCGGCTGCTGAACCGCGGTCTTTTGCGAAAACTGTCTGGTAGCGTTCGCGGTCGGCCACGGTGTCTTCGCGGTCTATATAAGGTGGCAGTGGGATGTGGCCCAGGCGTTCGACCACAGAAAAGAATTCGGGTGAATCTCCGCCTTCGGACAGTTCAAAACGCAGGGTGCGCTCGCCAAACTCGCCGCGTGCTATGACGTGCGCGATCAGCTCGAACACGCCCGCTCCATCCGCGCCGAAGAATATCTTTTCTCCTACCCTGATCTTCCGCCCGGGGCGCACCAGCGCCTGCCACTCCAGCGGGCCGGTCTGTTTGGTGAGTAATACCTCAACCCGTCCCGCAAGAAACTCTTTTGCCGCCGGATTGCGGTCACTAACGGGCTGTGCCCGCTCACCGCTGCGCCGCCCGAACAGCCGTGCTGGGAAGACGCGTGTGTTGTTGAAGACAAGCAGGTCGTCCTGACGAAGCAGAGAAGCCAGGTCGCGGAATGCTTTGTCCTCAAACTCGCCGGAAGCACGCTCCAGCCGCATCATGCGCGAGGCCGCGCGGTCCGCCAGGGGATGCTGTGCGATCAGGTCCGGCGGCAGATGAAAATCAAAATCAGAGACGAGCACGGTTCAAGGATAACAACAGGATAGACAGCATCTTGTTATGAAAAGAACATACGCGAGATCACCAGTGACCAATAGGTGGCCGCGAAGAAGACGAAGAGCGAAGTCAGCAAAGTATGGCCAACAACGAATATGCGTCCTTGCGGCCAATCCTTGTGTTCAAAGTAAAAGATGTCCACCAGGATGCGCGCCGACCAAAAACAGGCGATCCAGCCGGCTATTCCGATGGCTGCGCGGTCCCCGCGAATCATCTCGCTGTGCAATGCCAGCGTCATGCTGCCGAACGCGATGATGTTGAGCACAGTGAATGATGACTGCACCCAGAGAAGCTTGCGGTTGAACGGCATCAGCTGGGCCAGGTCCTGTTTCCACTTGAGGCGAAACGGGACTTGGAAGCTGGCGCAAAGGGCGACGAAGTGTCCTGCGCCTGCGCACCACAATGCGAGATCCATCAACCGCTCGAAGAGGGCACGATTCATAGGGCATGCACCGCTTTCATGAAAGGGATGATGACATTCAATATGAAGGGACGATGAAAGAGCAAACCGGCAGGCGCAATGGTGACTAGCGCCATGAAAAGCCATCCCGCTGCGCCACTGCCGAGCCCCATCGCACGCCCGGCTTTGGAGCGCTCGAACCATACGCCCACGCCCTGGATCACGAAGTAGAGCGTGGGCAAGCCATAGCCGCCGCGTGCCGGCAGTGAGATGACCAGATCATGAATGAGGCCCGAGAGTAAGAAGATAGCGAAACTGATGGCCGCGGGTGACGCTTTGCGCGCGCGCAACGGAACAAAGACCAGGTCATAAGCGAACTGGCGAAATCCGAGATTCCATCGCTTGCCCCAGAATTCACTCAGTGAAGCGGAGCGATGCGGGCGATCCATGATGGGTGTAGCGTCAATGCCGCGCCATCGCCAGAACTGGGCTAATAAGTCGAAACTGCCGAAGTGCAGCAGGAAGATGAGACCGACCATCCCTGCCCAGCCTTGAAGCAGCGGATGCGAGGCCGGTACGCGGCGTGCGAGCTGCCAAAAAATGAGCGCCCCGAAGGCTGTCTTCAGAACGGCCATGAACCATGCGCGAATAGACGGCGGATCCACTTTGCGGGCAGTTGACATGAATCGCTCCACATCCATTCCTGGCCAGGCAAACAGATATGCGAGCGACCGGGCCCAGCTCGTGGCGGAGGTTGGCGCTTTCCACCAGGTGAGCCACTTCAATCCAAAGAATATAGTGATGGAAAGAAGCCACATGAATGCCCACGGGACGAGACGGAGGCCGACGGCTAAAACTGCAAACACAAAGAGCGGAAGTGGCAGCCATCCTAACCACGCGTGGGTTTGTCTCGCTTCTGTCATGGTGAAATGCTCATCATCTTAGCCGCAGCGCGCTTTTTTGCAGCCTTGTGGGCTCTGGCTAGTTACTATCGTCAGCCCGAGGTACGTAAAGTGGTTTGTTCATGCGCAATATGTGAGGTACGATGGAACCCCCAATGAGTGTTGAGCTACAACATAGGGAAGACCTCGTCCGCTTCGGTAGGCTGGTACATGAGCAGGGATTCGTCTCCGCGTGTGACGGCAACCTGAGCGTGCGGTTGGATTCGCATCGCATCCTGGCCACGCCCACGGGCGTCAGCAAAGGCATGATGCAGGCGAGCGACATGGTCGTTGTGGACCTGCACGGCAAGCGGGTCGAAGGCGAACGCGAGGTCTCCAGTGAGATCGCGATGCACCTCACCGTCTACCGTGTGCGTCCTGACATTCATGCGGTGGTGCATGCGCACCCACCGACAGCGACGGGCTTCGCTTCAGCCGGCATGGCGCTGGACCAACCTATCTGTTCAGAAGTGGTGGTCACGCTGGGGGCCGTGCCGCTTGCCGAATACGGGACGACCGGAACACCGGAGTTGAGCGCTTCTTTGCTGCCTTACGTGCATGACTATGACGCGATCCTGCTTTCCAACCACGGCACGGTGACCTACGGCACCAGCCTGATGCATGCCTACCTGAAGACGGAAGCGGTGGAACACTTCGCTAAGATCATGCTGGTGACCCTGCAACTGGGACAGCAAAGAACTCTCTCACCGGCCAACATTCGCAAACTGGTGGAGGCGCGCCGGAATTACAAAGGCAACAACTCTCTCGCGAGCATGCCGGTTGGTCCGCTGGAGAAACCCGATCGCGACCTCGAAGAGAACCTCGACAAGCTGAAGGCGATACTGCGCGAAGAGGATATTCTAGCTTCGCGGAAGAGATAGCTCTGTTCCCACCCTGTCGCTCAAGAGCAAGAGCCGAGTGACAAGGGCGGGGCACAATGCTCAGAGTGGGCACCCGATTCAAAAGCCTTTGCTATGCCACCTTCTGTTTTGTTCCCTTCTGTTCAGCAAATGCTGCGATCATCTCGCGGTTGAATGCTGGGATGTCGTCCGGCTTGCGGCTGCTGATGAAATTGCCGTCGCGAAGCACTTCTTTATCTTCCCAACTGCCTCCGGCGTTCATGATGTCATCGCGAACGGTGGGCCAGCTCGTAAGCTTGCGGTCATCCACGAGGCCGGCTGAGACCAGCAGCCACGGGCCGTGACAGATCACGGCGATAGGCTTGCCCTCTTCGTCGATCTTACGGACAAACTCCTGGGCTTCGCGAAAATCGCGCAGCGCGTCAGCATTGAGCGCGCCGCCGGGCAGGACGACGCCGTCAAAATCATTGGCATTCGCTTCCTGCAACGTCATGTCCACTTTTGTTTTGCCGGCTTTGTCGTGATGCTTCATGCCGTAGATCTCGCCCGGCTCCGGCGCGATGACCGTTACTTTTGCTCCGGCATCTTCCAAGGCCGCTTTCGGTTTCACCAATTCCGCTTCTTCGTATCCGTTGGTGGCCAGGATCGCGACACGTACTCCATCAAGATTATTGTCTGCCATATGAATGCTCCTTCTCTTTTTACGATGCGCGTGCAGGCAAAAAGGAATTCAGAAATCGGGAGTGGCGGGAAAAGAAAAAGCCCGCTTCATCTCGAAGCGGGCCATTGCGAAACATTACAGCCTAGCTATTTGCTGTACTCGTCCCTCAGTTCAGTCTGCCGGCTGACCATAGGAATGTCGCGTCCGGCGATGAAGACGCGCTTCACGTCAGTACGCGGGTCAAGCGGATCGCCATTCGCCACCACCACGTTGGCTGTCTTGCCAACGTCAAGCGAGCCGAGCTGGTCAGAGACGCCCCAGATCTCAGCGGGATTGATGGTCAACGCCTTCATCGCTTCCTCGTACGGAAGGCCATACGCCACTGCGTAGCCCGCCGCGTAAGGCAAATTGCGAACGTTGTGCGAGTCGTAGGAAGCGAACGCGATCTTCACACCGTGCTTCACGAGCTCCGCGGGCCAACTGTACTCAATGTCATAACGCTCGTTGGTGTCCGGTATGTCATAGATGGAACCAACGATGACCGGCAAGTGACTGGCGGCGATCTCATCCACCATCATCTGCGCGTGTGCGATGCCGCCGAGAATGACTTTCAGGTTGAACTCCTTCGCAAGGCGCATCGCCGTCTTGATATCGCTCGGTTCACTGGCGGTGAGCACCACCGGCTTCTTGCCTTGCAGATACGGGATCAACGCTTCCAGGCGGAAGTCACGCTTGGGAGGCGAGCCCGCGTCTTTTTTGTCTTTGGAATTGTCGGCGCCTTTCTTGTTGTAGTCGTCCCACTTCTGCGCGTAATCCTGCGCATCAATGAACGCCTGGCGAAGTTGCGCGGCCATGCCCATGCGGGTGGACGGATACCGCGAAGTGTTAAACGACTCATTGCGGCGCTGGCGTCCGGTGAAGTTGAGCGGCATGCTGATATCGCGGATGAGGAGCATGTCGTCCTTGTCGCGGCCATCGAGCTTGATGAACGCCATCTGTCCGGGCAACGTGTCCCGCGACGCCGGCACAACGACGGCATTCGTGATGCCGTTCATGCGCGTGACCGGGATGAGCTCCGACTCCGCGTGAAAGGCGTCTGACACATGCATGTGCGGCATGATCTCATCGCTGGTTTCCACCAGGTCATTCGTCATGTCCACGGCGGAGATCTCTGTGAGGCCGAGCTGCGTGCTGGAATCGATCAGTCCGGGATAGATGGTCATACCCGTGCAATCGATCACGCGCGCATTCTTTGGAATGGCTGTGCCGGCGCCGCCGACCGCCGCAATCTTTCCGTTCTCAAGCACAACCACGCCGTTCTCGATCACGCCGTGAGAGATGGTGAGCAGTTTGCCGCCACGTAGAGCGACTGGGCCCAGCTGCGGTGGTGGAGCGGGTGACATGGCCGGAGGTTTTGCGAACGTTTTGCTTTGCTTAGCCGCAGGCGCCTGCGCGAACATCAAGGCGCTGAGTGAAATAGCTACGAGAGTTCTGACGATAAAGTTTTTCATTAGTAGTCCACCTCGCCGTCGGAATCGTCATTGCCGAAGCCGTCGCGCCCGGTCATAGGACCGTCTTTCCAGAAGGGCAAGCCGTACTTGCCGGAGTTCACGTCAAAGAAGACGCTACCATCGATCAGCACTTTCTCTACACGTCCGTAGATGGAGAGCGGATGCCCGTTCCAGATGGCGATGTCTGCATCTTTGCCCACGTCAATGGAACCGACGCGGTCATCCACGCCGATGATCCACGCGGGATTCAGCGTGATCATTCTTAACGCTTCATCTTCCGTGGCCCCGCCGTAGCGGATGGTCTTGGCGGCTTCCTGGTTCAGGCGCCGCGCGAAATCGTTGGAATCGCTCTTAATGGCTACGATCACGCCTTTGCGCATGGACATGACTGCGTTCCACGGGATCGCATCCCACGCTTCCGTCTTGAAGCCCCACCAATCGGCGAAGGTGGCGAGGCCAACGTGCGCGTCCGCTACTTTCTGCGCGACCTTGTAGACCTCAAGCCCGTGGTGGAGTGCGCGCAGGTTGTAGCCGAACTCCTTGGCGATGGCGATCTCATTCAGTAACTCGTCCGCGCGATAGCAATGGATCTGCACCATGACCTTGCCGCGCAACACGTCTGCTAGTTCGTCAAGCTTCAGGTCACGCTTGGGCGCTTTGGCGGTCTTGTCGCCGGCTTTGACCTTTGCGTCATAAGCGTCCCAGTCGCGCATGTATTCCTTCGCCTCTTGCAGCGCAGCGCGCTGAACGGCGAAGTTGCCCATGCGGGTGGAAGGAAGCTGGTTGCGGCCGCCATACACGCGCTTGGGATTCTCACCGCTGGCAAACTTGATGGAGCGGGGAGCGTTGGGGAATAGAAGATCGTCACGATCGAGACCGAACTTGTGTTTGATCACAACCGCTTCGCCGCCGATCATGTTCGCGGAGCCGTGCAGCAATAGTGACGTTGTCACGCCGCCGGCCAGCGAGTGGTAAATGGCTTTATCGGTGTAGTCGAATGCATCACGCATCATCATTTGCGGCGTGACCGGGCTGGTGGCCTCGTTCACGTCGCCATCGAGCGCGGAATGCGAGTGCGCGTCAACGATGCCGGGCATCACATACTTGCCGGTGGCGTCAATGATGATGGCATTCGCGGGCGCATGAACGGCCTGGCCGACTTCCGCTATCTTGCCGTCATGGATATAAATGCTGCCGTTCTGGATGGTGCCGTGAGTCACGGTGAGGATGGTGCCACCCTTGATCACCGTGTCTTGCGGCACGGGCTTGGGCGACATCTGCGCAGACAGGCTGACCGATAACGATAAAGTCAGCGCAGTCACGCATGATGACAATAATCTTGCGCGCATGAAAATACTCCTTCAGATAGGGTTGGGCCTGGATTGGAAAGAATTGACGCACGCGATTCTATGGAGGGCAGGGGCGTGCGTCAATGTTGAGCCGTTTTGCTGGCGTCTGCCGGGGTCCACAAACGCAAGGCGTTTGGGGTGGGAGCCCGCAGGCGAAATCCCGAGCGCAGCGAGGGACCTGCTTTTTGGCCTATCGCGGTAGTTCTTAGTTAGTTCTTAGTTGCCGCCGGGATGCGCAGCTTCGACCGCAGGCAGTTTAAATGTGTCGTCGCTCATTGGCATGTTGATCTTTGCGTCAGTGATGGTGCGCGTCTGGATGTTCTCGTCGGTCGAGACCTTGGATACGAATGCGATCTTTACTCCGCCTACGTCACGATAGTCAGAGAAATCAGTCTGCTGCGGCACGCCACCCATCGCAGTGCGCAGGACCGTGACGCGCCGAACGAGGAGGCCGGACAGGAAGTCAAAGTAGAGCGTCTCTTGTCCCTGGCCGTTGGGCAACTGTGCGCGAACCACGTTCACCTCTGTGCCGTTTATCTTTTGCGTGAATGGCAATGCCTGCGCGCGGGAGTACTGTGGCTTGAGGTCGATGTTGCGCAGGATGCCGGCATCGAGCTTCAGGGCACCGAGTTCAAACCCGGTCACTGCGTTTGCGTGTCCGCCGGCCGTGGCTACTGCTTCACTGCCGTTGTAGATCAACTTGAAGCTGCCGCCCTGCGCGGTGTTTTGCGTGTAAGCGACTTTGTCCGTCTCGCCGCGCACGACTTCAAAGTTTGAAGTGTCACCATGAGGCGTGGTCACGGTGCCTTTTTCCTGCAGCGATTTCAGTTTGGCGACTGCGGCGGGTCCGCCGACCGCGTCAAGATATTTAGCGAAGATCGTGTCGGCTGCCGCTTGCTGCGCTTTGTCACGGTCTGCGCGAGACTGCTGCGGAGTAGGCGCGCCCGCCGCGCCGGGTGTGTTCGCCGCACGCTGCGGTTGCTGGAATTGCGCCTGCCGGGCCTTTGCGTCGACAGTCTCCTGCCAACGGGCTTCGTCCATCACCGGCGGAGTGTTTATGGGCTGGTTGTGCCCCTGGTGGCAAGTGGCGCAGGTCACATGCTTGTCCACCGCGGGATTCTCGTTGATGGTGTTAGTAAGGATCATCATCTCACGCGCGGTCTTCTTGTTGCGCTTGTCATCGAGCGCGAAGCCGGCATGGCCTTTGTCGGTGACGTGGCAGAAGTTGCAGTCCACCCCAAGCGCGCCTTTTATGAACTGCATGGATGGAATCACCTGGTCAGCAGGAATATCTTTCATCACCTGGATGTTGGTGAACTGCTTGCTCTGGCCCGCGGTCTCGCTGGCGGGCGCGGTTTGCGTCGGTGAAGCTGGCGGTTGTGCAGTTGCAGGCTGCGCGTTCTGCGCCGCGTATCCAATGGTGAGTAGTGAAAGTGAACCCATGACCGCTACCAAGCTGAGTAACCGAGCGCGCATGTCGCCTCCATGTTGCGTGACCTAGAGACTGGAATTGTAGCTTGCGGCCACGAGAGCTCGCCACTCGATGCTAGGTGCTCGGTGCTAACCTACCTCCTATGCGCGCAGTCATCCAACGTGTCTCACGTGCCAGCGTCACCGTTGATGGCAAAGTCGTCGGCCAGATCGGACGCGGGTTGCTGGTGTTGCTGGGCGTGGCGACTAGCGACGATGAGTCTGCGGCGGAATATCTCGCGGAAAAAACTGTCGGCCTGCGCATCTTTGAAGATGCCGAGGGCAAGATGAACCTTGCGTGCGCTGACATTCGCGGAGCGGTTTTGGTCGTCTCACAATTCACGCTCTATGGCGATGTTCGCAAGGGGAAGCGCCCATCATTCGACCGCGCCGCGCATCCGGAAGAAGCTAAGCGGCTCTACGAGCATTTTGTTTTGCGCATCCGTGCCTCAGGATTGCAGTGTGAGACCGGAACCTTTCAGGCGATGATGGATGTGGAATTGGTGAATGATGGGCCGGTGACTATTCTGCTGGATTCGGATAAACAGTTTTAGATCAAAATCTTGGCCACGGATCACACGGAACGCACGGATTCACACGGAAAGAAAATGTCGTCAAACTTGATTTCCATAGCTTTCACTCTCTATTGCATCGGCAATCTTCGCCGCACCCACAGATTCCTTCACATCATGCACCCGCACGATATGTGCGCCATCCAAGATGGCAGCGGTCATGGTTGCCAGTGAGCCTGCCAATCGCGCATCGGGCGGTGCATCTTCGCCTTTCTTGGCCAGCGTTCGACCGATGAACGATTTGCGCGATGTGCCCGACAGCAGCGGGAATCCCAGTTCATGCAGCTTGTCGAATTGCGCCAGCAGCGGATAGTTCTCGTCGAACGATTTACCGAAGCCGAAGCCGGGATCGAGCACGATACGCTCATGAGCGATGCCAGCCGCAATGGCCTGCTCCGCGATCTCGCCCAGTTCTTTTTTTACTAGCGGCAACGGATCAGGCAGCGGAGGCAGACTTCGCCACTCTTCTGGACGTCCGCGCATGTGCATGAGCACCACGCCGCACTGCAGCTTGGCTAGCGCGGGTGCCATCGCCGGATCCCATTGCAAACCGGAGACGTCATTCACGATCTCCGCGCCGGCGTCCGCGCACCACTTGGCCGTTGCCGCGCGATAGGTGTCGATGGAGATGATGGCCTCCGGTGCGTGCCTGCGTACGGCTTCGATCACCGGCAGCACGCGGTCGGCTTCCATCTGCGGCGTGATGCGCTCTTTCTTTCCCGGACGTGTGGATTCGCCCCCAATATCAATGATGTCTGCGCCCTCGTTCAGCAGCCGCAGTGCATGCTCGGTCGCTTGGCCCGCATCAAGAAAGTCGCCTCCGTCAGAGAAGGAATCCGGCGTGACGTTGACTACCCCCATCACCAGGGTGCGTGCTCCGAGTTCGAGTGTTCGGGTGCGAAGTTGCCATTGGTAGCGGGGGCGCATGGGCAAACAGTGTAAACCGCCTCACCGCAAAGGACGCTAAGGCCGCAAAGTCAAAAGCTT
>Ga0206879_1047_pt1 | contig 30421 bp, 26 predicted proteins | sample Alteio_BWOrgCont_5_FD_152897 | JGI IMG/M metagenome (GOLD analysis project Ga0206879, IMG submission 152897) | Enriched cells from forest soil in Barre Woods Harvard Forest LTER site, Petersham, Massachusetts, United States -... | ecosystem: Environmental > Terrestrial > Soil > Temperate forest > O... | reverse complement strand
TTTGGCTTTATTTATAAGATTTAGCGGCCCTTCAACCCCAAACCCCTAAAGGGGCTTCAATGCCAATAGGGTAACAATACTATGTGTTGTAATTCAAAGCCCTTTAGGGGTTTGGGGTAAGGAGGTCACTGCAGTAACACGTTGTCTATCAGCCTTATCTTGCCATCAAAAACGGCTATACAGGCAACAACAGGCTGAGCCTTTGCAGGTTCTTTTATGGGTTGTAAGGTTTTGGCATCGGAAATTTCAAAGTAATCAAGGCGGAGGAAGTCATCCTTTGTAAACTCATCAAGTACAAACTTCTTTAAATCAGCAACGGTAGCTTTACCCCACTAAGGAAGACTTTCTGTTTAACGAAGACGAGTACTAAGGCGTACTTCTTTTAAAATATTTTTCAAGTAATAAGTTGTGGAGAAGCCTCCCGACATATTGCTTTACTTCGGGCGCAATGTAAATGTTAAGTCATTACAATCTGCTCTCGAAAACAAAGCTGGTACTTTAATCTGCCTGGATAAACTTTCCGGGTCGGAACCCGCGTTTATTGCCTCTTCCATACTACCGCAGTCCAACCGTAACCACCTGTTCATTATAAAGGAAACAGAAGACGCTATTTACTTCTTCAACGACCTTGAGAACCTGATGCCGGGTCGTAGTGTTCTATTTTATCCTGCTACATCAATGGGTGCTCAACGGAAAGATGTAGAAAGTTCAAACCTGCTTCGTAAGACGGAAGTACTTAATGCTATTCGCACGGGTAAAGGACATATTATAGTTGCTCCCGCTGCTGCCTTATGCGAAAAAGTAGCAAGCAGTGAAGCCATTGCAGAAAACACCCTTGAGATAAAAGTGGGCGATAAGCTGTCGATGGATTTTGTGGTGGAACTATTGACCGATTACAATTTTACCCGCAACGATTTCGTAACCGACCCCGGGCAATACTCCCGTCGTGGTGGAATACTAGATATTTTCTCTTTTTCGAATGAATATCCGTACCGTGCAGAATTTTCAGGTGATACGGTAGAATCTATCCGCTTGTTTGATGCCGCTACACAGCTTTCAGAAAAAGATCTTGACAGGATTGCCATTACTCCCAATTTGCAGGAAGAGTTGCTGGCAAAATCACATCAGAGTTTTTTAGAATACCTGAAAAGCAGCAAAGAAACTTGTCTGTGGATTAAAGATTATCCAATGGTGTTGCATACAATGGATGAGGCACATGACACGTATATTGAAGAAGGTCGCGGCCCCGCAAGCATATTTCTATCTTCAGCGGAATTTGAAACGGAAGCGAAAAAAATGCCTTGCGTGGTATGGGGGCAAACACCAAAAGATGTAACAGAGAAAATTACTTTCCAGTCTTCTCCGCAAAAATCATTTGGCAAAAACTTCACACTCTTTTTTGAAGAAGTGCGGAAGAATATGGAGAATGGTTACCGCAACTTTGTGTTTACAGATACGGCCGAACAGATGCAGCGCCTTCATGATATTTTTGCCGAGATACAGGAGAAATCAGGAATAAAATATGATCTCGACGAAGCCCTAATACCTATCTTCCTTCCTATTCACGAAGGTTTCATCAGTCACGACTTAAAACTGGCCTGCTATACCGACCACGAAATATTCGGGCGCTATCATCGCTTCAAATTACAAGACTCATTCTATAAAGCCAAAGAAGCGCTTACGCTAAAAGAGTTGCAGGACTTGAAACCAGGAGATTACGTTACTCACATCGATCATGGTGTGGGACGCTTTGCAGGATTAGAGAAAATAGAAACAGGTGGCAATATTCAGGAGGCAGTACGCATTATGTATAAGGATAATGACCTGTTATATGTCAGTATACACTCCTTGCACCGCATTAGTAGGTTCACTGGAAAAGAGGGTTTCCAGCCATCACTCGATAAGTTAGGTTCTGCGTCGTGGAAAGCATTAAAGCAAAAGACAAAAAAGAAACTCAAGCTGCTTGCATTTGACCTGGTTAAGGTATACGCTGAACGTAAAGCCAGGGAAGGTTTCGCCTACCACCCTGATACCTATATGCAGAATGAGTTAGAGGCATCTTTCTTATACGAAGATACACCTGACCAGGTGAAAGCTACTGCTGATGTAAAAAAAGATATGGAGGCCGGATTCCCTATGGATAGGCTCATTTGCGGAGATGTTGGCTTCGGCAAAACAGAAATTGCTATACGTGCCGCATTCAAAGCTATTACTGACGGCAAGCAGGTTGCTGTATTGGTACCGACTACCATTCTGGCATTTCAGCATTATAAAACATTCAGCGAAAGATTAAAAGAATTCCCCTGCAAGGTTGATTATATGAACCGTTTCCGTTCTGCGAAAGAAAGGAAAGCCATTCTTGAAAAGCTAGCCAAAGGAGAAATAGATATTGTAATTGGCACTCACCAGATTGTGAATCCCGAAGTAAAGTTTAAAGACCTTGGCCTGCTTATTGTAGATGAAGAACAAAAGTTTGGAGTAGGTGTAAAGGACAAATTAAAAACCCTTCGTTCCACTGTCGATATTCTTACTCTTACTGCAACACCTATACCGCGTACTCTACAATTCTCTCTTATTGGCGTGCGCGATCTTTCTGTCATCAATACTCCTCCACCCAACCGTTATCCTGTACAAACAGAGATACAGAATTTCAGCGAAGAGGTTTTTGAAAATTCAATCAATTATGAAATAGCCCGTGGGGGACAGGTCTTCGTAATACATAACCGCATTTACAATATTGAAGAAATAGCCGGGATGATAAGGAACCTCTGCCCTAAGGCAAGGGTTGCAATAGCACATGGACAATTAAAAGGCCATCAGCTGGAAGATGTGATGTTGCGATTTGTAGAAGGGCAGATAGACGTACTTGTGTCCACGGCTATCGTAGAATCGGGATTAGATATTTCCAATCTGAACACAATCATAATTAACGATGCTCAAAATTTCGGCCTTAGTGATCTGCACCAATTGCGTGGCAGAGTGGGACGTTCCGATAAAAAAGCATTTTGCTTTTTAGTAACTCCTCCTTTTGAAACGCTTACAAAAGAAGCGCAACAGCGTCTTGAAGTAATTGAAAAATTCTCTGACCTGGGCAGCGGATTCAGTATCTCCATGCGCGACCTTGATATACGGGGTGCGGGAGATCTTTTAGGCGGAGAACAAAGCGGATTTATAAATGATATGGGTATTGAGATGTATCACAAAATACTGAACGAAGCCATTGAAGAGTTGAAAGAGGAAATGGGTGAAGAAGAAGCTGCCAAAATGGGATTGATTACCCAACAGGCAACTGCTTCAGGGCCAAAGAAATATGTCCGCGATTGCCAGATGGAAACCGATGTGGAAGCACTCATCCCTGATGATTATGTACATAGTTCAGAAGAACGTTTGCGCCTTTACCGTGAACTTAATAATGTACAAGACGAAGCAGAAATGGGCCGCTTTGAAAATGAGCTTACCGACAGGTTCGGCAAACTTCCCAATTCAGTACAAGAGCTTACCAATGTTGTCCGCCTTCGGTTGTTTGCGGCAGAGCTTGGTATTGAGCGTATTGTATTTAAAAACAAAACATTTATCTGTTTCTTCGTCTCACAACCCGATTCACCATTTTACACTACAAATACCTTTGTGAATATTGTTGAGTATGTAAAAAAACATCCTTCTACCTGCCAGATGAAACATGGCACGGATAAACTTTCACTGGTTATCTCTCCGGTAATAAATGTAAAACAAGCCTTGAGTATTTTCAAGGAAATGAAAGGCGAATAAGCGGAAAAATAAGACGAATATTTTATTTCAAGATAGCCTGCAAAACCAAATCAGTTTTTGCTACATTTGAAAAATTAAAACCCATTCTATGAAGTTTATTATCCCCATTCTTGCATTAAGCTTTAGCTCATTTATTGTACAAGCGCAAAATACTACACCAACACCTATGTCGGCTACTAAAATAAAAGACGGCGGCCCCGCTACCGATGCTTTATTAAATGGCCCAAGCAGCGTGAAATTAGATGCTGCAGGCAATATGTACATATGCGACTATGATAATAACCGTATACGTAAAGTAGATGTAAAAACAGGAATAATCACAACCATTGCAGGAACTGGCAAGCATGGTTTTGCAGGCGATGGCGGCCCTGCTACCGATGCGGCCCTTAAAGGCCCTACTGATGTTGCAATTGATTCTAAAGGCAATATTTATATAGCTGATTCATACAATAATCGTATCCGTAAAATAGACGCTTCAACAGGCATTATAAATACTATAGTTGGTACCGGAAGAATAGGTTTTGGCGGCGACGGCGGCCCTGCTCTTAAAGCACAAATAAATATTCCTTCCAGCGTTGCAGTTGACTCGGCAGGCAATATATATATAGCCGATTTTGGAAACAATGTAATACGTAAAGTAGATGTCAAAACAGGTAATATTTCAACCATTGCCGGTGATGGAAAAGAAGGTAAAAAAGGTGATGGCGGCCCTGCTACTGATGCTGAACTCGATAAACCGGGAGGAGTTGCCGTAACTGCTTCAGGCGATGTATATATTGCTGATGAAACAAATTGTAAGATTCGTAAAGTAGATGCCTCAACAGGAACTATTTCAGCTGTTGCCGGCACAGGTAAAGAAGGCCATAAAGGTGATGGCGGCCCTGCAACTGCAGCACAACTTAGCAAACCATGTAGCGTGGCTTTAGATGCTGCAGGTAATATTTATATAGCAGATGAATACAATGCGGAGATACGCAAAGTAGATGCTTCATCGGGCGATATTTCAACTATTGCGGGCACAGGAAAGGAAGGTATTAATACAGACGATGGCGATGCTACAAGTACTATGCTTGATTCTCCCTGCGGAATAGCTGTTGATGCTAAGGGCAATGTATACCTGACTGACCACGTTACTAATATTGTGCGTAAAATAGATTCTAGTGGCGACATGTCTACTGTTGCAGGAAAATATGTAGCACCGAAGAAGAACTAAATCTAAGCACTGGTTCTTTCCGTATCTTAGCAATATGAAGATTGCTGTTATAGGTACGGGTATTGCGGGAATGGCTTGCGGGCATTTTTTACAGAAACAAGCCGATATTTTCTTTTACGAGAAGAACGATTACCCCGGCGGGCACACCAATACCATTACGGTTGATGAAGATGGTAATGAGGTCTTTATAGATACTGGCTTCATGGTATTCAACCATGTTACCTATCCTAATCTTGTTAAGTTATTTACTGAACTTAATGTTCCCACTTTTCCAACTTCTATGTCTTTCAGTGTGCAGTATAAACCCGATAAATTGGAGTATTGCGGCTCAGGATTAAATGGACTTTTTGCACAGCGGAAGAACATTTTTAATCGCCGTTATATTCGAATGCTTAAGCAGATTGGCCGATTTAATGACGAAAGCATTAAGATATTAGATAAGCCCGAGTACGCAGACTATACCCTCGGCAAATACATGAAAGAAAAAGGCTTTGGCGATGATATGCTATGGCGCTATTTAATTCCTATGAGCTCGGCTGTATGGTCCACGCCAATGGATAAAATGCTCGATTTCCCTGCACAAACACTGATAAGGTTTTTTTATAATCATGGTTTTTTAGGACTCAATACACAGCACCAATGGTACACGGTGACTAACGGAAGCAAAAGTTACCGTGATATTATAATGGCTCCATTTAAAGAGAAGATAAGGCTGAATGACCCTGTAGTGAAGGTTTCCAGGAAAGATAGAAAAGCCATCGTGCGGACAAAAAGTGGAGTGGAAACAGAATACGATAAAGTGATTATTGCATCTCACGGAGATGAAGCATTGGGTATGATAGACAATCCTACCACCGATGAACAAAGGCTGTTGAGTAATTTCAAGTATCAGGCAAATACAACTGTGCTGCATACCGATGAATCAGTTATGCCAAAGAATAAACGCGTGTGGTCATCCTGGAACTATAGGATGGAGGAAAAGGATGGCAAGATGTATGCATCAACCATTTATTGGATGAATAGTTTGCAAAAGGTGTCGCAAAAAAGAAATTATTTTGTATCACTGAACGACCCCGGTAATATTGATCCAAAGAAAGTATTGAAGGTAATAGACTATCATCATCCGTTGTTTGATGTGGGAGCAATACAAGCACAACGCAAATTAAAAACCCTGAATGAAAAAGGCCCCATCTATTTTTGTGGTAGCTATTTCCGTTATGGTTTCCATGAAGATGCACTAACTTCATCGGTTGAATTGTGTAATGATTTGAAAAAAGATTCTGTAAGATGAACTCCTGCCTATACCTGTGTAATATAATGCATAACCGTATGGAGCCTAAACAACATAGGTTTCATTACAAGGTATTCATGTTCTATTTAGATATTGATGAGATAGATACCATTGCCAAAAAGTTCATGCTCATCAGCCGCAATCGTTTCAACATATTTAACTTCCGCGATTCTGACCATGTGCAGTTACCTGCGGACAAGCCTGATACGACCAAGAATGTAAAGCAACACATTACCGATTACCTGCAATCGCAAAATGTAAAACTGGCGAATCCCAAAATATTTCTGCTCACTAATTTGCGTACACTGGGGCATCAGTTCAATCCTGTGTCTTTCTATTTTGTCTATGAAAATGAGCAACCCATTTGTTGTGTGGCTGAGGTGGGCAATACTTTCGGCGAGATGAAGCTTTTCCTCTTAGGCAAAGAAACTTTCCACGAAAACGAGTTTGCATATCGAACAAAAAAGTATTTTTATGTTTCACCTTTTATAGAACACGACGTGGATTTTGATTTTAAGCTGGCCTTACCTAATGATAAACTGAACCTAAGGATAGATGACTATAAGGGAGAAGAACGGTTTTTTATCTCTACTGTCACTGGTAAGAAGAAGGCTCTTAAAGGTTTACAGCTCTTCTGGTATGCCATTCGTTTCCCATTTATTACCCTGAAAGTGATTGGCCTGATACACTGGAACGCTATGATTCTCTGGATGAAAAAGATACCTTACCACAAAAAAGGCGATAACGATAATCTGCAACGCGACGTTTTACGTAAATATCCTCAAAGTCAATAAGAATGCAATCTATTACACTCACCGGAAAAAGAACCTGGTATGAAAATATGGTGTTGCAGTTCCTTGCGAATATGCACAAGGGTAGTATTACTATAACCATGCCTTCCGGAGAAATACTCAACCTTGGCAAAGGAGACGGTGTTCATGCAGATATCACTATTTCCGACAAACGGTTTTTTGAAAAATGCGTATTGTTTGGCGATGTTGGTTTTGGCGAATCGTATACTGCCGGCTATTGGGAGACTGATAATGTTACCAAAGTAATTGAATGGTTCCTGCTGAATGTTGACAATGCTCCCTCTATTTCAGGCAGCAAAGTAAAGAGCGGGATATTGAATCTGCTAAGGTTTATAAACCGTTTGCAGCACATCAAACGCAAGAATGATATGGAAGGCTCCAGGGAAAATATTGCAGAACATTACGATTTGAATAATGATTTCTTCAAACTTTTCCTCGACCCAAGCATGACTTATTCCAGCGCGTATTTTGAGAAAGATGGAATGAGTTTGCAGGAAGCACAGATTGCTAAGTATGATAATCTGTGTAAGGATTTGAAACTAAAACCCGGTGATAGTGTTCTTGAAATTGGCTCAGGTTGGGGCGGCAATGCTATCTATATGGCTCAAAAATATGGATGTAAGATAACCACAGTAACTATATCTGAAGAGCAATATAAGCTTGCAAAAGAACGAATTGAGAAAGAAAATCTTTCTGATAAAGTTGAGGTGAAGTTGATGGATTATCGCCTTCTTCAAGGGCAATTCGATAAGATAATTTCCATTGAAATGTTGGAAGCAGTCGGGCATGAGTTTTTAGATACCTTCTTTAAAAAATGCCAGGACCTGCTGAAGCCTAAAGGTGTACTGGCATTCCAGGTTATAACCAGCCCCGATTCGCGTTACGATAGTATGCGCAAAGGGGTGGACTGGATACAAAAACATGTTTTTCCGGGTACCTTATTGCCATCTGTGGCAGCCATAAACGGAGCGATTAACCGCACCGGAGAGCTTACCATGATGAACCTGAGAGAGATGGGCCTGCATTATGCAAAGACGCTTCATATCTGGAAAGAAAAGTTCAACGAAAACCTGAACGAAGTAAAAAAATTGGGCTTTGATGAAAAATTCATTCGCAAATGGAACTACTATTTAAGCTATTGCGAAGCTGCCTTTGCTATGCGTAATATAAGCGTGATGCAAATGGTTTATACCCGTCCGAATAATGTTGATTTCCAGTAAGAATGGGCTTGGGAGATATTGCAAAGAAATTAGGAGTTATGACAAATATTTCGAAAGTAGATAAGCTGAAAGAAGGAGATAAAGCCCCTGATTTTACAAGTACTGATCAGGATGGGAAGACGGTTTCATTAAAAGACTTCAAAGGCAAAAAGGTTGTACTTTATTTTTACCCGAAAGACGATACCGAAGGTTGTACTGCTGAATCTTGCAACCTTAGAGATAACCATAAAATGCTGCAAAGGCAGGGATTTGATGTATTGGGAGTAAGTGCTGACAGTATAAAATCGCACAAAAAATTTGCTGATAAATACAAGCTCCCCTTTACATTACTGGCTGATACCGACAGGGATATTATTGAGAAATATGGCGTTTGGGGAGAGAAGATGCTGTTTGGCAGAAAATATATGGGCATTGTTCGTACTACCTTCCTGATAGATGAAAAAGGCAAAATTGAGCGCATTATAAAAGACGTTGATACTAAGAACCATACCAATCAGGTGTTGGCTAAAGAGTAGGTTTTTTGCTCATTTCCGATAATATTCGTAACTTTGTTTAGTTATAATAGACAAGACCGAACCCCCTAGGAAAAAATGGCTGAAAAAGAGTTAATTAAGTGTTCCTTTTGCGGAAAGGATAAGAAAGATGTCTTCATGATGATTGGAGGCCTTGATGGGCATATTTGTGACCAGTGCGTTGCACAGGCTCAGAAGATTGTAGAAGAAGAATACAAGCAGCAAACCGATACTAAGAAGATACAGTTAGTTAAGCCGGCAGAGATAAAACGCATGCTGGATGAATATATTATTGACCAGGACGAGGCTAAGAAGATAATGGCAGTGGCGGTGTATAATCACTATAAGCGCATATTGCAAAAGAGCGTGAAAGGTGACAATGATGATGTGGAAATTGAAAAGTCGAACATATTACTGGTGGGAGAAACAGGTACGGGTAAAACCTTACTTGCCCAAACCATTGCAAGAATATTGAACGTGCCTTTCTGTATTGCCGATGCTACTGCATTTACTGAAGCCGGTTATGTTGGCGAGGACGTTGAAAATGTATTGGTAAGGTTGCTGCAATCTGCTAATTACGATGTGGCTTCTGCTGAAAAAGGAATTGTGTTTATTGATGAGATAGATAAGATATCGCGCAAAGAAGGTGATAGTCCTTCCATTACCCGCGATGTGGGTGGTGAAGGTGTACAGCAAGCATTGTTAAAAATGCTGGAAGGTTCTGTGGTGAATGTTCCTCCGCAAGGTGGTCGCAAACATCCTGAACAGAAGATGATATCGGTAAATACAAAAGACATATTATTTATCTGTGGCGGTGCATTTAGCGGCATAGAAAAGAAGATAGCCCGCAGGGTGCAATCTCATACCATTGGTTATGCAACTGCCAATGATCAGGGAGAAGTTGACCGCGATAACCTGTTACAATATATCTCTCCTGAAGATTTAAAAAGCTTTGGACTGATACCTGAGTTTATTGGAAGGTTACCTGTGATAACATATCTTACCCCGCTTAGCAAAGAGAGCCTTAAGCGCATACTCACCGAGCCTAAGAATGCCTTGATAAAGCAATACGTTAAGCTTTTCAAGATAGATGACGTAAAGCTTACTATTGACAAAACAGTGCTTGACCTGATTGTGGAAAAGGCTATTGAATATAAACTTGGTGCAAGAGGATTGCGTGCAATATGCGAAGCCATACTTACTGAGGCCATGTATGAAACACCGGGCGATAAGGAAGTGAAGGAACTGCATATAACTTTGCGTTACGCCAAGGAAAGGATACAGCGTTCATCGGCACTTAACAGGCTGAAAGTAGCTTAAGAGATAACTGTGCCCCATTTGGAGGGGGCAGGGGGAGGAATTCCTTATAAATTAAAGGTAATTAGGTGCATTCCCGTCTTTATACAAGGCAATGTCTTAAAACACGTACATTTGTATCATAAAATCATACACTTATGAAAACCGTTTACATAGTACTATTAGCAATACTTGGATTTTTTCTCATAATCTTCCTTTGGGTAAAAGGCATTTATAATAATATAGTAACGCAGGACGAAGCTGTTACCGCGCAATGGCATCAAGTAGAAACACAATACCAGCGCCGTATGGACCTTATTCCTAACCTAGTAACAGTGGCTCAGAATTATGCCAATTTTGAGAAAGCAACACTAACTGAAGTGACTCAATTAAGAGCAAGTGCAGGGCAAGCAAATGTTACATGGAATGCGCAAGGAAGTACTGTAGATCAAAAAATTCAAGCTTCTCAACAAATGGAATCTACTTTGAGTAGGTTATTGGTAATTATAGAAAAGTATCCTGATTTAAAAGCGGGAGAACAATTTTCGAAAGTAATGACAGAGCTTGAAGGAACGGAAAACCGCGTTTCTTTTGAAAGACATAAGTTTAATGATGTAGCTCAGGACTACAATACATATATACGTCGCTTCCCGCAAAACATTTTTGCTGGTATGTTTAATTTCCAGACAAGGGCATATTTTGAAGCTGATCAAGGAGCAAGTAAAGCACCTGTAATTCAACCCAACAAGGAATAGTATTCATATCTCTTACTTCCCCAAGAAAGGACTTGGGGAGTGGGTGCATTTTTAATCGCCGACTTGAAAGTCGGGGCTAATTAATTCATAACAAAATTCAGGCTTTCACCACAACAGGCCTTGCCAGCATGCTGTTTATCTTGAGAGATACACTGGTGAACAATATTTTGGAATGTGCATTACGTTCCACCGCGTGATATGCCTTGTTCAATTCTTCTGAGATAAGTGCACAGCTTTCAAATGGCACATAAGGAGAGAATTTTTGCAGGAACTCTAATTCACCCGCCGGGATATGAATAGCAAGGTTGCCCAGCATAAGGCTTTGACGTATGGTTTGAATAGAGTAGGCGATAAGCTGTTTTTGTTTTTCCCTTCCAATAGTTGCAATATCATTCACCCAGTTAGTAAGCTTTTCTCCATCGGGCTTTAAGCAAATACGCATCCACTCCTGGAATTTTTCCGAGAAGTATTGTGCATCTTCATTCTCTGTGATCAATATCTGTGCTAAGCGATAATTGCCATCAGCGACCGATGCAATAGATAATGCCTGCTCCTTGGATATTCCTCTTTCACTCACCAGGGCCTCTGCAATATCTTTTTCCGATATACGCGGAACCTTTACTAATTGTGTGCGGGAAAGTATGGTAACAGGCAACTGTGTGCTTTCTGTAATGAGTATGAATATGGTTTTATCAGGCGGCTCTTCCAGTATCTTCAATATTTTGTTGGCGGCAACAAGGTTCATTTTCTCTGCCATCCACATTATCATAACCTTGTAAGAACCCTCGTGCGAGGTCATGCTGAGCTGGTGTAGGATATCTTTACTTTCTCCTACGCCAATAACAGGTTGCTTGTTCTCGGCTTCCAAAAAGTTCATCCAGTCGGTGAGCGAGAAATATGGATTCTTTAAAAACGCCTCTCTCCACTTCGGAAATATATCGGTACTCTTTTCCACATCTTTCGATAGTGCAAGCGGGTAAACGAAATGCACATCGGGCTGGTTGAGCTTTGTAATGCGCTGGCATTGCGGACAGGTCCCACATGAATCGGTTGCGGTGCGGTTCTTACAAAACAGGTATTGAACATAAGCCAATGCTAATGGAAGTGCACCATTACCTTCGGTCCCTAAAAATAATTGTGCATGACTTATGCGGCCATTGTTAATGGCCTCTATCATGCTTTCCTTTAAATGCTGTTGCCCTATTACTTTACTGAACTGCATCCTTACTTCTTCTTTTCTTCTTCCAGGTGGCTGAGTATGTGCCCCATTTTATCCCTTTTTGTTTGGAGGTAAAAGTGGTTATGCGGGTTTGATTCCACTTCCAGCGGAACGTTCTCTACAATCTCTAAATTATATCCGGTAAGGCCAGCTCTCTTCTTAGGATTATTGGTCATAAGGCGTATTTTGCTGATGCCCAGGTCGCGCAATATCTGTGCACCCACGCCATAGTCGCGTTCATCCATTTTAAAACCCAGTTCAAGGTTTGCTTCTACTGTATCGCGTCCTTCTTCTTGCAATTTATATGCACGTAATTTGTTGAGTAATCCTATTCCTCTGCCTTCCTGGTTAATATAGACTATAGCACCCTTTCCTTCTTTCTCAATCGCTTCCATAGCCTTTTGTAATTGGGTGCCGCAATCGCAACGCAGTGATCCAAAAATATCACCTGTAACGCACGATGAGTGCATACGAACCATTACCGGTTCATCTGGTTTCCATTTGCCTTTTACCAATGCAAGATGCTCCTGGTCGTTGGTGGTTTGGCGGTATGCAATCAGGCTGAAAGTGCCCCATTTGGTAGGCATTTTCACTTCTATATCGCGTACAATAATGGTCTCTTTACGTAAGCGGTATTCTATCAGGTCCTTTATCGAAATTACTTTCAGGTCGAATTCTTTAGCTATCTCCATCAGTTGCGGCATACGTGCCATAGAGCCATCAGCGTTCATCACTTCTATTAATGCTCCCACAGGTTCAAATCCTGCCAAACGAGCTAAATCGATTGCAGCTTCCGTATGTCCAGCTCTTCTCAATACACCACCTTTCATAGCGCGTAATGGGAATATATGTCCGGGCCTTGCAAAGTCAGATGCTTTGGCTGAAACCTTTGCTAATGCTTGTAATGTTTTTGCCCTGTCGTGGGTAGATACACCCGTTGTGCAACCATGCCCCAGCAAATCAACTGATACTGTAAAAGGCGTCTGATGCAATGATGTATTCGACGATACCATCATTTCTAATTCTAATGCGCGGCAACGATCCTCTTCAACAGGGGCGCATAATACTCCACGGCCATGACTAAGCATAAAGTTCACCATTTCAGGTGTGATGTTACGTGCGGCAGTAATAAAATCGCCTTCGTTCTCACGGTCCTCGTCATCAACAACGATAACCAGTTTACCCTTCTTTATATCATCAATAGCATCTTCAATAGCTGACAATTGGTGTGTCATATTCTGTATTATTAGACGCCCTCTGAGCGTGATTTATATATCGGTACGTTAGAGCAAGCCTCGCCATACATAATGCTTTTTACATAGGGTTTCAACAGGTTCACTGCATCTACAAATGCCGATGCAGGTATCTCCATATCTCCGCAGCCTTTTATCATTACCCTTTTGTCCTTGTATTGTTCCGGCTTAAGTTTATCTACAATATTTTCCCTGAAAAGAATTGTTTCCAGTGTTTCCTTGCTCCCGCAGACTACCTTTTTAGCATAAGGCTGTAACTCCGATGTCAGCAGCATATATGCCCATGTAGGAATAATAGCATCGGCAGTGGAGGCTATCGTAACCAGTTTGTCTTTGTATTTGCTCCAGTTCTCATTTTTTACAAAGGCCCTGAAATCTTTTTCTTTCAAAATCAGTCCTTCAAACAGGTGGTCCTTCATATCGATTATAAGCCTCTCGCCATGGGGATAAAAATCCTTCAGGTCTATAGATACCAGACCGCTTTCGGCAATCTTATTTTTTATTTCTTCTACTTCGTTTGACATAGTGTGCAAAGATACGAAATTGGGGGTAATTCGCGTTAGGGATTGTAGCGGAAAGCCCACAGCGAAGCGAGGACTTGCAGCAAAAAGCCCGACCCTGCAGCAGGCAGGGGAACGCCCAGATAACAAGAAGTAGGATTTATTACATTTGGCAGATAAACCATACGTTATGATACCAGCCGAATCAGTCACGGATCGCTTTTTACGCTACGTAAAAATAGATACCCAATCAGACCCTGAATCACCTACGGTTCCATCTACCGCCAAGCAGAAGAATTTAGGCAAGGTATTGGTGGAGGAACTGAAAGCCATAGGCATAAAAGATGCTGAACTGGATGAGCACGGATACATATATGCAACCATTCCGGCAACCACTACCAAGAAGGTTCCTGTGCTGTGCTTCTGCTCTCATATGGATACCTCACCCGATTGTTCCGGAGCCAATGTAAACCCTATAGTGCATAAGAACTACCAGGGCGGAAACATTACTCTGCCTAACGATAAAACCCAGGTGCTTACTCCGGCATCTCACCCCGATTTAAACAACCAAAAGGGTAATGATATCGTTACTGCTGATGGTACAACCCTGCTGGGCGCTGATAACAAAGCAGGACTTGCAGAGATTATGGCAGCGGCGGAATACCTTATGAAACATCCTGAAGTAAAACATGGCGCTATCCGTATATTGTTTACACCCGATGAAGAGATTGGCCGTGGTGTTGACAAGGTAGATATGAAAAAGCTGGGCGCTGAGTTTGGCTATACCATGGATGGTGAATCGCTGGGGCATATTGAGGCGGAGAACTTTTCGGCAGATGCCATGAGCATTATTATCAATGGTGTGAGCGCCCACCCGGGTTTTGCTAAAGGACAAATGGAGAGCGCCATTAAAATTGCTGGTGCCATTATAGATAAGCTGCCAAAGAATGTATCGCCTGAGGCTACCGAGGGTATGGAGGGCTTTGTGCATCCTACATCGGTGGGTGGTGGAATAGAGCAGACAACCATCAAATTCATCATACGCGACTTTGTTACCGAGGGCCTGAAAAAGAAAGAGGATATGCTGAAGGAGATAACTGAAAAGGTGCTGAAGGATTATCCTAACTCCACAGCCGAGTTTAAGGTGGTTGAGCAATACCGCAATATGAAAGTGATGATTGATAAGCACCCGCAGATTGTGAAGTACGCCGAAGAGGCAATGAAGCGTGCTAAGATCACTCCTCACATGCAAAGCATACGTGGCGGTACCGACGGAGCAAGGTTATCGTTTATGGGAATGCCATGCCCCAATATTTTTGCCGGAGAGCATGCCTTTCATGGTAAACAGGAATGGGTTAGCGTGCAGGATATGCAAAAAGCGGCTGAAGTAGTTGTGCGCATTGCTGAAGTTTGGGAAGAGAAAGCGTAGCTTTCAATTAGGAATTACAAATTAAAAATTACGAATGGATTTGTCATTCTGAACGGAGTGAAGAATCTGGCGTTGGGCGTGCCCCTTCGGGTCGGGCTGTATGCTTTTACTCCTCGCTTCGCTGTGGGGTAACCGCTGCCATCCCTCACGCATTTTTCCGTCACTTTTTTGTCATTCTGAGCGTAGCGAAGAACCCCGAAGGGCTCGTGAACACCTTAATGAATAATTAGTTAATTAACAAATTTATGTTGATAACATCGTTATTAAGTATAAGATGTTTCAAGAGGCTATGCGTAAATTTGTAAAATGAATCTAAAAGTGGATTTAAAATCCGAACATAAGGCTGAAGTTGAGCGACTCATAAATGAATGTGAAAATTCAATAATGCAAATTTTGAATATTCCAGTGTCGTTAAAGTTGAGTGTTTCATCTGCACAAAATGCTTTGTCTGAAAGTAAGCCACTTTTTAGGGAATGGGCGAAAAAGGCTTTCAGTGATTGTTTACCAAAGACACGTGCGGAATTATATAGATTGTATAAAAACGATAATGGTAATAATGCAGTTCCTGAAACCACCTTTTCTAGTAAGCTATCATTATTATTGAAGGAAAACTATAGAGTATTGGGTAAACAGGAGTTCAAAGATTATCCAATGGATAAGAGATATTACTATGGATTATATGAATGGTTTGATGGCGATATGTTAATGGAAGATTTTTTGAAGAAAATAAAAAGCCCTGAATTTGAATATCAGGGCTAATTAACAGAAGGGCCTTTGTTAAGAAACTGACCTACCATTCCAGGTAGGAGATAAGACTTAGCATTGGCTCTTTTTCTTTTACAAAGATATACCACTTTTTATCTCTTTTTACCACATTGTTTAAAACTAGGGTCTTTTGTTAATAGTTTTATAAGGTCCTTATATAAACCCTAACTCTAATCTAGCTACTTCACGCATCATTTCTTTATTAATTTAGTATTGTAATCCGATTAATAATTTTCTAAAGGTTGAATGATACTGTTAATGTTATGAATATTAATCAAGCATACTTAAATGAGTTTAATGGCTTATTGAATGATTTAATGAAATTAGACATTGGGTTTAAAGAGATACATGAAAAGTGTTTAGAAATAGATGCTGGAAATGTGTTCCTTGCTGGTGGCGTTGTCAGAGATTTATTTAGATATGGAAAATCAAAGCCAAAGGATATTGATATTTTCATTTCAGATACTGGATTTAAGGCAATTGAAGAAATTATTAATTCTCAAGGCCGTAGAATAGAGAATCCATTTGGAACAATTAGATGGTTTCCAAATAAGAAAGATGAATTCTATTATGACATTATTATCATAGAAAAATTTAAAAATGGGTTATGGGTTTGTGAAGATATAATTGATGTATTAAATCAATTCGACTTCACGGCCAATGCGATTGCGTTTGACTTAAAAACGGGTGATTTTTATAATCCACTAAATGGGCTAAAACATATTAAGAAAAAAGAATTTAGGGCAGTGCGTTTTGATTATCCAGAGATGCCTGTATCTGACACTATCCCTATCTCTAGAAATTCTGTATTATGGTTTAGATATAAATATTATGCAAGAAAATTGGATTTAAGTATAGAACCATTGACAGCTAAATGGATAGAAGATAATGCACATAGAAATGAGGACTTAGATACATTCTCTAAATTTTTTTTCAATCCCATGAATGTTTAAATGTTGTAATGAAACCGCATATTGATAATATCAAGAAAATAATATACGGCCATTTTAAGGAGGCTCCTATATCCATAGAATATATTGATATGGGAGTTATGACTTATAAGTATAGATTTAAAATAAAGGAGGTAGACTATATCATTAGGGTGTTTCCTCATACAAGAGGTTATATTGCTGCAAAGGAGTACGATATTCTAAAATTAGCCAATAAAAATGATTGTAAGGTGCCAGAGGTAATAATTACTTCATGCACAGATGACGTTTATTATATAATATATGTAATGCTACCTGGACGGCCTCTTTCTGTAGTATTAAATGCATTGACAAAAGTTGAATTAGATTCAATTTCTCGGGAAATTTCTGAAAATATGCATTCACTTTCTGGAATAACATTTCCTGGCTATGGTAGTATTACCGATGAAAATAAATTAAAACGCTCATGGTTAGAGTTTCTTGTTGAAAATATCCAATCGAATTTTAATAATCTAATAAATACTGGCCTTTTCACAACCAGAACTTTAGAGAATATTAAAGTATTCATGGAGGAAAATTCTCAAGTAAATAAAACCTCTGTATCTCAATTAGTATGGTCAGATTTCAATGCAGATAACATTATTATAGAAAATAAGCATCTTTCAGGCTTTATTGATTTTGAGGGTACGATTGGTGGCGATCCATTACTTGCTATTGGCTATTTATTTGCCATCGAAGGTGATAGTTTGTTTTTTCAAAGCATAATGGGGTCCATGAATCTATATCCATCTTTTGATAAGGAAAATGTGATATTTTATTCTATGATAAGACTTTTCCGATTGGTCAAGCATATAAATGAACCTCTTCCAACAGAACGTAGCAGAGTGCCAATCTTAAATTTTCTTAAAGGGATAGATCCAAGCATTCGATATATTAATAATAAATATCATTACCATGGCGCCAGATAACGATACTCCAAAAAGTTTATCCGAAGAAACCCCCAAGAATAATTGGAAATGGTTAACCCTTTTAATCGCAATTGTGATTTTTTTAATGACAGGGTTATTTATCTATTTATTTATAAACTCCTATAAGAATTTGGAAACTAATTCTGAATACGAGGCAGTTTATTGGAAGAATATAGATTCAGTATGTTTAAATAATGGCCCTTCATGGTTTATTTATGACACGAAGTGTGATTCAATTAAGACACTCAAGGTTATAAGCGATGATGATAAGAAATTACTGCTTAGCCTCGAATCAGAAAAGGATAATTGCTCAAGTGGATATACTCAAGCAATTGATTTATTAGCTTTTAAAAGTAATAGAAACCATAAGAGTATGTTCCTGTTCTTACTATTAATATCTGGTTGTTGCGGGGCAATCGGCGTTCAATTAAGAACAATAAATAATTTTATTGGCGTAACTTGTTTTCGGAACGATTTCGATATAAAAATTTGGTGGCCTTGGTATATTTTAAGACCTTTTATGGGTTTTCTTATTGGTCCGATATTGTATATTTTATTTGATGGGAAGCTAGTACCAACACCTGGTGAATCAGGATTCTCAAGTATGGTAATTATTGGATGTACAATTTTAGCTGGGTACGGAGCCGAAGACTTTCTTGATATGCTTAAAACTCTGTCAAAAAGGATATTTGGGAAGCCTGAAAATAAAATTACACCTAAGTAATTTTCACTATTAAAAGTGTAGAGGTAAATATACTAATGACTTCAAGGATTTGACTCCTTACATAAACCCCAGCTCCAACTGAGCTACTTCGCTCATCATTTCTTTGTCCCAGGGCGGGTCAAAGGTAAGTTCTACTTTACATCTTGCCACACCTTCTAATTCTTTCACTTTGTTTTCTACTTCGGGTGGTAATGTTTCAGCCACCGGGCAAGAGGGAGAGGTGAGAGTCATTACAATGCGTACTTCACTGGCTTCGTTAACGTGTATTTCGTAAATAAGCCCAAGTTCCCAAATATCTACAGGTATTTCAGGGTCGTAGCAGGTCTTAAGCATATCAATTACCTTGGTGCTTAGTTCTTGGTTTACTGTATTTATTACTGCGGCCACTTCGTTTTAATTATTAATTGCTAATTATTTGCTCACCGCTTTATGTGCTGCGGCATCTAATTTAATCTGCTTAACCATAGACACCAAGCCATTAGAACGAGTCTGTGACAGGTGTTCGGTGAGCCCAATCTTATCTATAAATTCGAGCTTTGCACCAAGTATCTCCTCTGGCGTATGTCCCGATAATACCCTAACAACCATTGCCACGAGTCCTTTAGTAATCATCGCATCGCTATCTGCTGTAAAGTAAATCCGTCCGTCTTTCATTTCTGAATGCAGCCATACCTTACTCTGGCAGCCTTTAATGGTGTGGTTCTCATCTTTGTATTTCTCATCAATCATAGGCACATCCTTTCCTAAGTCTATGATGTACTCATATTTTCCCATCCAGTCGTCGAAGAGTGCAAACTCATCCACCAATTCTTTTTCTGTTTCTTCAATGCTCATATTACTTTGCAAAGTTACACAATAGATGGGTCTTTAATTATACTTCAACGGGTGCTAGCTTCCCTATTCTAAGTCCCTTGTACGATATCAAAAACAGAACAGTAGCCAACAGTGCGCATAACAGTTCAATGTTAAACATCCAGTTAAGGCCATACTTAGTCTGGGTCCAACCCTCAAGGATTGTTACCATGTAAATAGGCGCATTAGACAATGCACTGAATACCGTGTATTTTGTACCTGCTGCACCCTTTCCAATTGCTTCAAAGACAAAAGCACTGAAGGCAGCAAAGCAAAAGCCAAGTGTGAATGCATAGATAGAGGTCCAGATGATATAAAGCATTTCTGTATGGGGCGAGAATACCATGGCTGTAACCGTTAATGCATTTATCCATCCAAAAATTATATAGGCTTTCTGGCGTTCCATGCGGTCACAAATCCAACCTCCGACCAGGCAACCGGCCGATGTAATAATACCGCCAATTACGCCAATGAATATCTCAACAGTTGAATCGCTGGCGTTCCAAAAGGTATGCAGGTCGGAAAAGAAACCCGATATAGCGCCTGTACCCAGGGGCATGAAACATAAGATTAGTGCCAACAGCCCGAATCTTGTTTTAATAGTAAGCCAGATATCTTTGAAAAGGTTTCCAATTGTCTCAACAGCTTTACCTGTCTTAACGGTTGAAACGGGTTCTTTTACAAAAAACAGGGCGAAACAAGTTGCAAGGCAAATAACGGAAAGCACAATCCCTGAAAGTATTACCGATTTGAATTCAATGGCAAGCCATAATCCCAGTCCACCGCCTAAACCCAATCCGCCAATATTACCTGCCTGTGAATACCCGCCCACCTTACCGCGTAGTTCATGCGGAGTATCGTGCGCTGCAAGCCCTGTGGATACCATATAAGTAAAGCTAACGGCTATATTAGTCAGAACGGTTATAGTGTTCAGCAATGCAAGGCTCGATTCTTTCACCGGCAACATTGCTGAAGCGAAAATTCCGGCTGCAGTTAGTATGGTTGTAATTACGTACCATTTCTTAAGCGATAATGTAGTATCGACCAGTGGTGCCCAAATAAACTTAATTATGTTTGGTATTAATGTAGAGCCAAGCAATAAGGCAATTTCTGCTGTAGTTACTCCCGCCTTTTGATACAGATCACCAAACTCAACTTGTACAAGCCCGGTGGCTATGCCATAAGGCAAAGACAGTATAAAGAAAACTATGGGATGAGCTGATTTATGCGGTAATGTCATAAGCGTTAAAGATAATTATTTCAGCATCTTTATCGCTTTCTTAACTCCTGCAACCAATACATCAACTTCCTCAAGCGTATTATAAAACGAGAATGAAGCACGCACTGTTCCGGGTATTCCAAACAAATCCATAATAGGTTGTGTGCAATGGTGCCCCGTACGGACAGCAATTCCCATCTGGTCTAGTATCACTCCCACATCGTAAGGATGTAATCCATCAATATTAAAAGCAACTATGCTTGTCTTGTGCTTCGCCTGTCCTACAATCTTCAATCCTTCAATTGCGCTGAGTTCTTTGGTGGCGTATTCCAATAGCTTTTGTTCATGCTTTGCAATCGCGTCAAGGCCTAATTTGTTCATATAGTCAATGGCAGTGCCAAGCACTATAGAGCCCTCTATATTAGGTGTACCTGCTTCAAAACGCAAAGGTGGTTCCTGGTAAGTGCTGCCTTCCAGCTTCACTTCTTTTATCATTTCTCCGCCACCTTGAAATGGCACCATTTGTTTCAGCCACTTTTCTTTTCCATACAATATACCAATGCCTGTTGGCCCATATACCTTATGTCCTGAGAAGCAATAAAAATCAACATCTAATTTCTTAACATCAACCTTCATGTGCGGCATAGCTTGTGCTCCGTCTAACAATACGGGTATGCCTTTTGCATGTGCCAGTTCTATAATCTCCTCAACAGGATTTATTGTGCCCAATGAATTAGATACATGCCCAACGGCCACTAATTTGGTTTTGGATGAGAGCAATTTCCTATACTCATCCATCTTCAACTCGCCCTTATCTGTAATAGGAATAACCTTTAACACTGCCTTTTTACGCCGGCAGAGCATTTGCCATGGCACTATGTTGGAGTGATGTTCCATTTGCGAGATGATTATCTCATCTCCTTCTTTTACAAAAACTTCTCCGTATGAAAACGCTACCAGGTTAATGGCCTCTGTAGTTCCGCGTGTATATATTACTTCGTCAGGGTGCGCATTTAAATGTGCTGCGATGGTTTTTCTCGATGCTTCAAACTGGTCGGTAGCAAGGCTGCTCAAGTGATGCACGCCCCTATGTACATTGCTGTTTACGGTCTCGTAATATTTCTCGATAGCCTTAATTACAAACAATGGCTTTTGCGAAGATGCTGCATTATCTAAGTAAACTAATGGCTTGCCATGTACCTTAACTGACAGAATAGGAAATTCCCTGCGGATACTTTCTACATCAAGCTCCTTAACGCTTGTTTTGGTTTTAGGGGTGATTTCCATAATGCAAAGTTAAGCAATATGGCTCTCTATTTTCTGCTCGATATACTTTCTGAAAGCATCGTCAATTATATTGTCGCTTATTTCCTGTGTAAAGGCGTGTAACAGCACTTTTTGGGCAAGGGTCTCATTTAACCCTCTCGTTTGCAGGTAGAAAAGCGCCTCTTTATCCAGCATACCGGTTGTAGTTCCGTGGGAGCATTTCACGTCGTCGGCATAAATTTCAAGCTGTGGCTTGGTGTTTATGGTCGCTTTGTCGCCCAGTAATATGTTCTTATTCGATTGGTACGCATTGGTCTTCTGCGCGTCCTGTTTCACATATATCTTACCATTAAATACGCCTGTGCCGCCATCGAAAATGACACCTTTATATAATTCGTTGCTGTAGCAATTAGCCACATTATGTTCTACCAGAGTATGGTTATCAATATGCTGTCCGTCCTTGGCGATAAACAAGCCATGCATGTGTATCTCGCAATTCTCCCCGTTAATGGCTACGTTTAAATCGTTGCGCACCATACCGCCATTTACAGATACCGTTACATTGTTGAATTTACCCGCAGTGCTAACCGTTACCTGGTGTACATTATTCTGGGTGGCCAGTGCATCTTCGTCTTGCAGAATATAATTATTCAGTGTAGCATTTTTCTCTACTATCACTTCCGTTACCGAATTGGTAAATACTTTCTCGCTCAATTCAACCGATTGGTATGATTCAATAAGGGTAAGGCTTGCACCCTGGCCCACTTTTATCATATTACGTGGGTTATATAATGCCTTGGTATTGCCTGCGCTAATGTTTACAATATGAATAGGTCCTTTGCATTCAAAATTTTCCGGTACGCTTATAAATATTCCGTCGTATGCCAATGCTGTATTAAGCATTACAAGGGGGTTGTTCTTATCCTCCAATTGTCCGTTGAACTGTGTGGCTTCTATCTGGGTGGTTTCTTTCAAGGCAGTAAACAGGTTCTTCACCGTTACTTCTTTCGGCAGGTTCTTTAACGACGAAAGTTCTTTTACAAACCTTCCATTTACCATCACGATAGATACATGTCCGCCGATAAATAAATGCCTTACATCGCTTGATTTTAAGCGGGTAGCAATCCTCTTTACCGAAAACTCATCATTCAGGTAAAGACGTACATTGGTGTATTTAAAATCTTCCAGTTTTTTATCAGGAATACCAATCTCTGAAAAGTCTTTTATGGCTTTTTCCTGCTTTACCTTTATCTCGCCATTCGATGCTCCCAGCCTGTTAGCGGCGGTATTTTCAAACTCTTCGAGCCATTTGGTAGCTGTATCTTTCTTCACGGTAGCTACGCTCATTATGCAGGTATTTCAGAAAACTCTTTCTTGATCCAGTCGTATCCTTTGCTTTCAAGCTCTAATGCCAGTTCTTTTGTACCTGACTTCACTATTCTTCCATCGAATAACACATGCACGAAATCAGGAATAATGTATTCCAATAAACGCTGGTAGTGTGTGATTACTAGGAATGCATTCTTTTTAGAACGCAAACTATTCACACCCTGCGCGACAATACGCAATGCATCAATATCTAAGCCGGAATCGGTTTCGTCTAATACGGCTAATTGCGGTTCAAGCATAGCCATCTGGAATATCTCGTTACGTTTTTTTTCTCCACCTGAGAAGCCTTCGTTTACCGAACGGCCCGTAAGGTTGGTATCCATCTGCACCACCTTTTGTTTTTCTTTCAGGCGGGCCAGGAATTCTTTCGCTTCCATAGGCTCCTGTCCTTTGTAAGCACGTATTTCGTTTACTGCGGTCTTCAAAAAGTTGATAGTGGTAACACCGGGTATCTCAATAGGGTATTGGAATGCAAGGAACAGGCCTTCTTTTGCCCTTTCGTCAGGCGACAGTTCCAGCATATCTTTTCCATTGAAGAGGATAGAGCCATCTTCTACTTCGTATTCTTCCCTGCCTGCAATAACTGAAGCCAATGTGCTTTTACCGGCACCGTTAGGGCCCATAATAGCATGTACTTCTCCTTTGTTCACTGTCAGGTTCAATCCCTTCAGGATTTGCTTCCCTTCAACCGATACTTTTAAATTCTTAATCTCTAACATTTTATATTTCTGTATTTCTATTTTAACTGACTACTGTCTACTGACAACTGATTACTTTGTTTATCCAACGCTTCCTTCCAGACTTACCGCAAGCAGTTTCTGTGCCTCTACAGCAAATTCCATAGGCAATTTATTTAATACCTCCCTGCAATATCCATTTACAATTAACCCGATTGCTTTTTCAGTATCTATACCACGTTGGTTGCAATAAAATATCTGGTCCTCGCCAATCTTCGATGTGGTTGCTTCATGCTCCACCATGGCCGATTTATCATTTATTTCAATGTATGGGAATGTATGCGCACCGCAACGGTCGCCCATCAAAAGTGAATCACATTGTGAGAAATTTCTTGCCTTGCTTGCACCTTTATTTACCCTTACCAATCCGCGGTAGCTGTTATTGCTCTTACCCGCAGCAATACCTTTCGATATAATAGTACTCTTGGTGTTTTTACCAATGTGAGTCATCTTAGTACCTGTATCGGCTTGCTGCATATTGTTGGTTACAGCAATAGAATAAAATTCTCCCACCGAATGGTCACCCTTCAAAATAACGGAAGGATATTTCCATGTGATAGCAGAACCCGTTTCAACTTGCGTCCACGATATTTTTGAGTTGTTACCCAAACAAATTCCACGCTTGGTAACGAAGTTGTATATGCCGCCTTTGCCTTCTTTATTGCCAGGGTACCAGTTTTGTACGGTAGAATATTTTACCTCTGCATCTTTCAATGCCACAATTTCAACCACTGCAGCATGTAATTGGTTTTCATCACGCATTGGTGCTGTGCAACCTTCAAGGTAACTAACGTAAGCACCTTCATCAGCAACAATAAGCGTACGTTCAAACTGTCCTGTACCTGCCGAGTTTATTCTAAAGTATGTAGATAATTCCATCGGGCAACGGACTCCTTTTGGTATATAGCAGAATGATCCATCACTGAATACTGCTGCATTAAGCGCGGCATAAAAATTATCGCCGGGAGGGACAACCGAGCCCATATATTTCTTCACCAGTTCAGGATGTTCTTTCACTGCATCGCTGAACGAACAGAAGATAATTCCTAACTCTGATAGTTTTTCTTTAAATGTAGTCTTTACTGAAACGCTGTCTATTACCGCATCAACAGCTACACCGCTAAGGCGCATCTGCTCTTGTAATGATATTCCTAACTTATCGAATGTGCGCAAAAGTTCAGGATCAACCTCGTCAAGGCTGTTCAATACTTTTTGCTTCTTTGGCGCCGCGTAATAGCTGATAGCCTGGTAATCTATTTTCGGGTAATGGAGATGAGCCCAATGCGGCTCAACCATAGTCTGCCAATGACGGAAAGCCTTCAGCCTGTATTCAAGCATAAACTCAGGTTCCCCTTTTTTAGCTGAAATAAAGCGCACTGTTTCCTCGTTCAGGCCCGGTGGCATAATGTCAGTATCAATATCGCTTGTAAAGCCATATTTGTACTCACTTGAGGTGATTTCCTCCAATATTTTATCAGAACCGGCCATAGAATAGTTATGAGTTAAGAATTATGAGTTATGAATGACAAAGTTGGCATTCATACTCACAATCAGGAAAAAATAAATTACACTGCAAAGCTGTCGCCACAACTGCAGGTGCGGCTTGCGTTAGGGTTATTGAATGAGAAACCCTTTCCATTAAGTCCGCCGCTATAGTCGAGCTCGGTACCCACAAGGTATAAAAAGCTTTTACGGTCAACCACCAGTTTAACTCCTTTATCTTCAAATACTTTATCTTCAGGAGCGAGGTGGTTATCAAAGAGCATTTTATATGAAAGGCCTGAACAGCCTCCACTTTCTACGCCTACGCGCACGAAACTGTCAACCGGGGCATTTTGTTCCTTCATCAGGGTTGCCAGCTTCTCTTTTGCATTATCCGAAACTGTTATCATGATTTGTTTGTATAGATTAAGTCTACAAATTTACGAAAATTATGGGAATTTGGGGGTGATTTAAGTTACAGAAGGGTATATATTCTGAAAATAAAGTATTCTTCTGGTAACCAATGCCATAGGATATGAGTAATTCTCAGGATTTTCAGTACTTCGCTATTCGGAATTCAGTATTCGATATTCAAAAAAGCTGATACCCACCCTTGCCCCTCCGCTTGAGGTGATTTATAAAGTCCTCCCTATTGGGGAGGATTTAGGTGGGGCTGCCCTTACCTCGTCACCATAACCTTCTTAACTACTTGCCCGTCGGCATTAGAAATGTTTATGCAATATAATCCTGCTGAAAGGGAAGCAAGGCTGATACTATAGCTGCTCACATTGTCAGGTATTTTGGTTTCGTAAACCAGTTCACCTATGGTAGAATAAATTTTTACGTTCTTTTCTTTATCAGATGCTTCAAGCCCTGAAATAGTAACTTGATCTGTGGCAGGGTTAGGGAACACTTGATAATCTAATTCTGCGTTACTTATTTCATCAACTCCTGATGGAGTATTTACTGTAAAATTCTGACTGATCGAAGTACCGAAGTCAGGTTGAAAATTCACAATGGCTACACTTGGTTTAGTAATTTTCCTAAACACGAGAGACCCGCTACCATCGCTATTGGCAAAGAAAGAAAGCCCATCGCCGCCAGCATCGTTCAATTGAAAATGGTAACACCCTACGGCAAGGTGCACAGTATCATAATGCACAGTAGTGTTGGCAAAAGCAGAATCGTGGCGTATTACATTCCCTAGATCATCGGTAAGGGTATAGGAATTTTCCCACGCAGCTGAATTGGTAGTCAGTTCTATAACAAAATCTGCAGGATAATTAGGCACTATGGTATACGCTGTCTGGTAAGTGTTGTTATCAGGATTCAGGTCAGTCCCTCCATTCGGATTGCTGATAGATGCCTGGAAAATATGGTTTGCTGTATTGTTTAGGGCCACCGAAGGAAGTTGAACAGTGTCTGTCTGGTCAAAGAATAAAGTACCTGTCCAGTGAAAAGTGGCAGGGGTAACGCCTATTTGTCCGTATGCAATATCAAGGCTTGTCAAAGGTATTGAGCCTGAATTGCGGATAACAATTTTAGGCCCTCCGCATATGGGGTTGAACCTATTGTACGGAGCATAGTCATTTGGTGTAAGAATATCTTCAATTGCTGCATCGAGGCTATAGTTTATAGCTCCATAATATATCACAGTGGCACCAACTATATAATAGGCACCTCCACTACTTGTATATGGGTCCATCGACATAAGTATAGTATCTGTCTTGCCCGGAGTTATATATGGGCTAAGGTCATCAAGATAAGGATTGACATAGTCTCCCGGGCACCAGTTAGCACGGTTGAATAACCATGTACCCGCCTGGTGATACAGTGCATTCATTCCGCAATCATCTCGCCATACAAGCGGAGTGAAATGTTCTTTCCCATTTATTTTCAAATGCTGGTAATTAGGGCAAAACTCTGTACAATTACCTGAAGCATCTTCACCATGGCCTGTCTGTAATATGCGCAAACGCACTGCCGCTGCAGCACTGTCTATCTTCACCGGTTCCGGTACCAGGTAGTTTGAAATAGGGTCGCTGGGGCTTCCATAAGGGAAAGAACCTGACCACAGATTCTGGATCTTATATGCTTTATGTTCCGGCATTCCTGTTATCATTTCATAGTCGCAGGTGGCAGAGAAACCATCCGACCAGCCATCATAATACACATCAACCTTTACAGAATCGTGCATGATAGATGCAAAATCCGTAATATCAAATCGCATTGGGTAGGTCCATGTTTTGGCATAATAGCCTGCATAAGGCGTAATCAATCGGGCTATTTCATAATTCATAATGGTATCGTATACGAAATAGTAAGAGTGGAATTTGGTGTAAATAGTTGTATCGGCTGTAACCCATATAGAGTCTTTTTTATGCCCTGTTGTGTCATAGTAGTAGTTATAGTATCCCGATTTCCACCAGTACAAGGTATCGGTTGGCTTGGTAAAATGTACAGTGTCTTTGTATTGAACAATTGTATAGGCAATATTAGCAACGGAGTCAGTTTTATGCGTTGTAGTGTCATAAGCCGTAGTATAGGTAGTATCTGTATTGGCTGACAGGGAATCCTTACTTGTTCCATTTACAGTAAACGAAGGTGCTTTCTGAAATGTAGAATCTTTAATATGAGTATTATAATTGAAGAATATCCGCACAGTATAATCCCATGCACTGCATCCGCCTGAAGGGCAGCCTATTGTAAAATTGAGAAATACCTTACGGTATGAATTGGTATCGGGCGGAAAAACTGCCCAGCCATAATAATCGCCATGTCCCCCTAAATGGGTTGCTTTATGGCTAAATACGTGGATTGTGTCGGCTTTTTGTGCCAGGACAGATGTCGTGAAGAACAAAGCCAGGGCAAGGATTGGGGTGTAAATAGATTTTTTCATCAGGGTTGAATTTTATCTAAAACGGTTTAGTACAATAGAAAAATAAAAAACCTTTTTTCAAAGATTTTCACTTTTTTAGCATACAGTCATACAAAAATATATATTTTTGGGATATAGAATTGAAGGTCTATACCTTATTTTAACGATTTAGGTCTTATTAACGATTACATTTGTAATTCAGGATTTATGTAAAAGAAATGAAAAGAGCATCACTTAAAGACATTGCGGAATCATTAAATGTTTCCAAAACCTTGGTTTCTCTGGTACTTAATAATAAGGCCGATGAATGGGGAATTAGCGAAGAAACACAAAAGAAAGTCCGTAAAAAAGCAGAAGAGCTTAATTACTACCCCAATCAAATGGCAAGGGGTTTGCGCACTGGCAAGTCTAATATTATTGGCCTTGTAGTGGCAGATATATCTAACCCCTTTTATGCAAAAATTTCCCGCACCGTAGAATATGAAGTTGCACGCCTTGGCTACCATTTATTAGTTTGTAGTTCTGACGAAGTAGAAGAAAAGGAAATAAAACTGATTGAACTTTTAAGGGACAGGCAAAGGGTGGAAGGACTTATTATTGCTACAACTCAACAAGATTCAGAGCACTTTTTGCAATTGAAAAAACAGCAATACCCATTGGTGTTGATTGACCGTAAATTACCGGGCTTTAACTCAAACTATGTTGGGGTAGATAACCAGAAGGGAGCTTTCCAAATGGTGGAACATCTCATTAAGTCTGGCAGAAAGAGAATAGGACTTGTTAATGTTTCTCCTGCCCACTTAAGCACATTGAACGAGCGTGTAGAAGGGTATAAAGATGCGTTGAAAAAATATGGTATCAAGTTCAATAACGATTGGATTCAGTCGGTTTCGTATAGCGAAATAGAAAAAACCACCGAACAGGCCTTAAGTAAGTTGTTGACTCCTCCCTTGAAAATGGATGCTTTATTTGCCGTTAACAATTATGTTGCTATTAATTGCTTGCAGACCATTCATAAAATGAAATTGAGGATTCCGGAAGATGTTGCAATCACCTGCTTCGATGACCGCGATGGATTCAGTTTCTCTCATCCTCCGCTTACTGTTGTTGCTCAACCATTGGAAGAAATAGGGTTAGAAGCAGTAAAACTTTTGATGAAACAAATTGACGCCAAGAAGCCAATAGTTGCACAGGAAAAAATATTGCCGACAAAGCTTATTATCCGTGAATCTTGCGGTAGTCTGGAAATAAGAGCATAATCTGCTATTATTTTTCTGCTATAGTTCGGTAGAGGTCTATATACTTCTTTGCATTTTCTTCCCAGGAAAATTTTCGGGCATAGGTTTTCAGTTTTTCGGAAAAAGCAATGTCATTCTCTGCTGCTTTCATTCCTTTATAAAATACTTCTGCCATATCAGAAGGTGAAAAGTCGTTCCAGTAAAAAGCATGTTCACCACCTATCTCAGGTATACTACTAAAAGTTGAAAGGAATACGGGTTTTCCATAATGCATGGCTTCTATAACCGGTAGCCCAAACCCTTCCAGCTTTGATGGAAAGACAAAAGCCTTACAATTGCGATACAGGTAATCTTTTTCTTCTTTGCTTATTTTGCCGGGCAACACTATTCTCTTCTGTAAATTCTTTTGTTGTATTGCTTTCTCAATGCTTTCTGCATACCAACCCGATTTATCCCCTGCTATAATAATATTCAAGCCCGGTAACTGTTCCACAAGGTCAATCAACACATGAAAATTCTTCTTCTCTCGTATTACCCCAATGGTGAAAAGAAATTCTCCTTCAGGCATTAATGCCGGGCGCTGTGTCGATACCGTTTCGGGAACTTCTACCCCATTATATATAACCTGCATGGGCACATCAGGAAGAGTAAGATGCTTGATAGCTTCGGCCTTTGTAAACTCTGAAATGAATGTTAATGCGGAGGC
>Ga0206879_1045_pt1 | contig 30876 bp, 19 predicted proteins | sample Alteio_BWOrgCont_5_FD_152897 | JGI IMG/M metagenome (GOLD analysis project Ga0206879, IMG submission 152897) | Enriched cells from forest soil in Barre Woods Harvard Forest LTER site, Petersham, Massachusetts, United States -... | ecosystem: Environmental > Terrestrial > Soil > Temperate forest > O... | reverse complement strand
TATCGAGGGCCTGATTCAGAAAAACACAAAAATGATTTTTGTGGAAACTCCTTCTAACCCGGGCCTGGATATCATAGACCTCGAACACCTGGGGAAACTTTGCAAAAAGCACAGCATTCTTTTTAACGTTGACAATTGTTTTGCAACTCCCTACCTGCAACAGCCGGTTCTTTATGGCGCTGACCTGGTAACCCATTCGGCCACGAAATTTATTGACGGACAAGGCCGGGTTCTGGGAGGAGCGATCGCCGGAAAAAAGGAGCTGATCCATAAAATATATCTGTTTTGCCGGGCAACCGGCCCTTCCCTTTCCCCTTTCAATTCCTGGGTTTTGTCCAAGAGCCTTGAAACACTTGCGGTTCGTATGGACCGGCACTGTGAAAATGCGTTACAACTGGCCCGGCTGCTTCAGAAAAACGACAGGGTTGAAAAAGTAAAGTACCCCTTTCTTGAAACCCATCCCCAATATGCCTTGGCTAAAAAGCAGATGAAACTTGGAGGAGGCGTTCTTACATTCAATTTAAAAGGGGGACTTGAAAAAGGCAGGGCGTTTTTAGACGCCCTGAAACTTTGTTCCCTGACCGCAAATCTGGGTGATACCCGTACCATCGCAACACACCCGGCCTCTACAACACATGCAAAGCTCACCGAAGAAGAGCGTCTTGCCGTTGGAATAACTCCTGGTCTTGTCCGTATTTCGGCCGGCCTTGAACATATCGATGATATTGCTTCAGACCTTGAACGGGCTTTAACTTGAACAGGCTTTAAAATGAAACCGGCGTTTCGCATAGTTGTCGCTCATATACTGGTTATTGTTTCCCTGTTTACGCTGCTGATTTCCCCTTCCTGTACGGCCCAATTTATCATCACAACTTTTGCCGGCAACGGACAAACGGGATTTGCGGGGGATCTGGGTCAGGCCAAACTTGCCAAACTGTGGCGCCCCGAAGGAATTGCAGTTGACAGCTCGGGAAATATATATGTGGCCGATGTAACCAATAACCGCATCCGAAAAATCACTGCAGGCAGCGGAATTATTACAACGGTATGCGGCACGGGTACCTTTGCTTATACGGGAGATGAGGGGCTCGCAAAATTTGCCGGATTGAATTCCCCCGAGGGCATTGCCGTTGATGCTGCAGGAAATCTCTATATAGCAGACACCAATAACGACTGCATCAGAAAAGTAAGCGCTTCAACCGGCAACATTAGCACGGTTGCAAAAGCAGCCAAACTCAATAACCCGACTGCCCTCGCGGTGGACACCAGCGGGAATTTGTTTATTGCAGACTGGGGTAACAACCGTATACGAAAAATTTCTGCTGCGGACGGAATCACTACTACCATTGCAGGAAACGGCACTGCGGGATATGCCGGAGACAGGGGTCCTGCAGGTGAATCACAGCTGAACAGCCCATTTGGTATTGCACTTGACGCGGCAGGCAATTTGTACATTGCAGATGCCGGCAATAACTGTGTACGTAAAGTCTCTGCAAAAACAGGGCTTATCACTACCCTCATCTCAAAACTCAACAATCCAACCTGCATTGCGATGGGTGACTCAGGCATGCTGTATGTGGCTGACCAGGGAAATAACCGCATTCTGAAAGTAAATGCCGGAGACGGTTCTTCAAGCATTTTTGCAGGAAAGGGCGGAGACGGGGATTTCAGCGGAGACGGAGAAATTGCAATTTTGGCAGAATTATGGGCCCCCACCGGTATCGTGCTGGATCATTCCGGAAACCTCTATTTTACAGACCGGAATAACAACCGGATTCGTAAAGTCAGCAGGGCCAACTAAGCCACTAAATTTTATAGGTTTTATCAGCAATTCGATTATATTTGCTTATGCTTGCTTTGAAAAAAAGGGCTCTCCTTTTTATTTTTTTTAGCCTGGGTCTGCGTTTTATAGTGCTGAGTCAGGTTCAGTTGAAAGGAAATCTTAGCGCCGGTAATGGCGGTACGGCTTTTACCCTCAATTACCCCGGAAATATGACGCAATGTGAAAAAGGACAAATCATCACATTTGTTTCAAGTAATACGATTGGGAATGGCCCCATTACGATATCTATCAATGGTTTGCCAGCCAAAAATATTCTGAACACTGCCCAAAGTAACCTTGCAGCCGGGGATATAATAGCCGGCCAGGAGGTGACTATGGTATACGACGGGACAGAGTTTCAGATGACGAGTGTTTCGGGGAATATCCTTGCGGGAGGAGCGGGAAACAACTGGTTGACACTTGGAAATGCCGGGACGAATTCTTCAGTAAATTTTATCGGGACAACCGATAACGAGGACGTCATTTTCAAGCGGGGAAATCTGTTTTCAGGTGTGCTTGGGTCCAACAGCAATACAGCCTTGGGAATTAACGCACTGCCAAATTATTTAAGCGGCACGTTTAATACGGCACTGGGCAATCAGGCACTTTTTGCCAATAGTACCGGAACCAACAATACCTCGGTGGGATTCAATGCGCTGTTTGATAACACCACCGGAACGTACAACACTGCCTATGGGGTCCAGGCACTGTACAGCAATAATGCAACCTCTAACACTGCTATAGGCTTTGATGCACTGATGAATAACAGCAACGGAAATTACAACACTGCTATCGGGAATCAGGCCCTTATGGCTAACACCAGTGGAAGCAACAACATTGCCGTCGGCTATAATGCAAATGTGGCTTCGGGAAATCTGTTCAATGCAACTGCAATCGGTTCCTTCGCGACTGTTTCGGCAAGCAACGCAATGGCTCTGGGCGGAACGGGAGCCAATGCAGTGAATGTGGGTATAGGACTGACGAATCCGGCTTCTGCTCTTCATGTTTCAGGACAAATCAGCACGGGAATTCCCACGGGAGGCCTGGGGGGAGCCGCTGCCACAAACGGTTCACTTTTGTTTTACAATTCAGCATCCGGGGCTACAATTAATATACTGTCAGGGGTTACATCGAATAGTTATACGTTGACCTTGCCAGCTGCCCAGGCAAGCGGAACTCAATATTTACAGAATAACGGCACAGGGTTGTTGAGTTGGGCATCTCCGACAGGATTACTCAGCGGCGGCACCCTAAATTATGTTGCTAAATGGACTTCCGCTACCACATTATCCTCGACTTCTTTAATTTTTGACAATGGAACAAAAGTCGGTATTGGAACAAATACCCCGCTATCCTTATTACACGTGTTCGGAAGTGCTAACACAACAGGGTTAATTATTCAGGCAAGCGCCAGCCAGACAAATGCCAATCCTTTAATTAAACTTCAAAACGCCGCCGGGAACGATCTGGTATGGATCAGTTCGGACAATAATCAGAATTTATTTATAGGTGTCAATGACGGGGCTGCAAATAATGAAAGTGGCGGTGGTGGAGGAAATACATTTATTGGTGGTAATGCAGGGCCGGCAAATACAATTGGACAGGACAACACCTTTACCGGATACGGCACCGGACTTAACAACAGCACCGGTTCTCAGAATACCATAAACGGACAGGCTGCCTTTCAGATAAACACTACGGGATCCCAAAATACAGCAAGTGGATTTCAGGCCCTTTATTCAAATGTCGCAGGAAACGGTGCGACCGCCATCGGAGCAAATGCAATGCTATATGCCAACAATTCCACTACAGCATTTACAAACTCCAACGTAGCGCTGGGATTTGATGCCCTTATGGGATCTTCTTCCCCTTCGGCAAATACCGGGAATAATAATACAGCACTTGGGTACCAGACCTTGTGGGGGAATACTTCGGGATCCGCCAACACGGCCACCGGAAACAGCGCGCTTTATACGAATTCGACAGGCGGCAGCAATACCGCCAGCGGCTTTTGGTCACTTTACTTAAACTCATCGGGCAGTTCAAACACTTCCTCCGGAGCACAATCACTTTTTGCCAATAGCTCGGGATCTTCAAACAGCGTCATTGGAGCGAGTGCAATGCAGTCCAATACGGTCGGAAGCTACAATACTGCCGAGGGCGCACAGGCTCTTTTTTCCAACGTCGCCGGAAGTAATGCCACTGCGGTAGGAATGGCTGCCATGTATTACACGAACAGCAGCCCCACCCCTTTTACCAACAATAATGTGGCACTTGGTTATGAAGCCCTTTACGGTTCAACCAACGCTTCCGCAAATACAGGGACAAACAACAGCGCTATCGGATATCAGACCTTGTTTGACAACACTTCGGGATCAGAAAATACCGCAACAGGTTATTATTCGCTTTTTAACAATACTACAGGCGGTAGCAATACTGCCGTTGGAATGTTAGCGCTAAACAACAACATTTCGGGTGGCAATAATACTGCTGTGGGCGCAGGTACTCTTACGGGAAACAGCACAGGCAGCAACAATACCGCGATTGGTTTCAATGCGAATGTCGGTAACGGCGGATTAACGAACGCAACCGCCGTAGGTGCCAATGCAAGCGTTACTTCAAGCAATAGCCTGGTTCTGGGAGGCACCGGGGGGAATACCGTGAATGTGGGGATTGGGCTTACTGCACCTGTTAATACGCTCGACGTTGCAGGTTCAGCCGCCATTGGATCTTATGCCGGCGTTACAGCGCCTGCAGGCGGATTGATCGTTAGCGGAAATTCAGGCATTGGTACATCCAGTCCTGCAGCTCGTCTGGAAGTTGACGGAACCTCGGGCACAACCTTAAAAATTGTGGACGGAAATCAGGCCAACGGAAACGTTTTGACATCCAACGCAACAGGCGTAGCGAGTTGGCAGCCTTTGCCGACCGGGTCAACTTCATGGACCCTGGTATCGCCCTATATTTACACCAGCGTACTTACAGATAATGTTGGAATCGGGATAACAAATCCCGCAGCCAAACTCGAGATCACAGGCAATTCAAATTTAACTGAACTTATTGTTCAGGGAGCTTCGACGCAAACCAATGCAAATCCTCTGATCAGGCTTCAGAATTCGGGAGGTACTGATTTGTTGTGGATCAATTCAGATGACCCAACCAATGTCTTTATCGGTGTCACTGCAGGAGGCGTAAACAATGTCTCGGGTGGAGGAAAATCAAATACGTTCGTAGGTAATAATGCCGGATACACCAACAGTACCGGTAGCAACAATAGCGCATTCGGCAACGGTGCCCTGTTTACCAATGGTACCGGATCAGGGAATACCGCCACGGGTCAAAATGCACTTGTTTTTAATAACACAGGGGTAAGCAATACCGCCAACGGGCAAAGTGCACTGTACGGCAATCAGACCGGAGGAGCAAATACGGCTGTTGGAAACGGCGCACTTTATTCAGGCATAGCCGGAAACTTTGCCACAGCGATAGGTACCAACGCAATGTATTATGCGAACAACACAACTACCTCGTTTACAAATGCAGATGTCGCGGTCGGCTACGAAGCCATTTATGGCGCCAGTCCTGCCTCGGGCAATACCGGTAATTTCAATACCGCGCTTGGCTATCAATCGCTCATGCAAAATACAGTCGGAAATAACAATACGTCCAACGGGTATCAGGCGCTTTTTTCAACTATAGCCGGATCAAGCAATGTGGCCTTAGGCTACCGCGCGGGTTACAATAACAACACCTATGGCAACGTCTTCATCGGTGACAGTGCAGGGTACAATAATACAAGCGCTTTGGGTAATGTATATGTCGGATACATGGCCGGAGCGGCCAACAGCATTTCTACCCAAAATACAGGTATCGGATTCGGTTCACTTGAATTCAATACGGGTATAAATAACACAGGGACCGGTTTTTTTGCACTACTTGGCAATACCTCGGGAACTTATAATACTGCAATGGGGCAGGGATCACAACAGAACAGCGGCACGGGTAGTTACAATTCATCATTTGGCAGTAACAGCCTTTACAACATCGGGGCAGGAGGAAACAACACGGCAATCGGCCAAGCGGCTCTTACAAATGCAAACGGGGCAGACAATAATACGGCCTTGGGATTTTCAGCCGGGCTTGGCATTTCAAGCGGTTTCAGCAATACCTTTTTGGGTTTCAATTCCAATACCAGTACGGGAACACTCAGTAATTCCACAGCTATCGGCGCTTATTCCTATGTGACAGCAAGCAATTCGCTCGTGCTGGGTTCGATAAACGGCACCAACGGAGCAACAGCAAGCAGCAAAGTCGGGATTGGAATTTCGGCACCGGCATCCGTACTTAGTGTAAACGGTGATCTGTCGCTGACCAGCTCTACCATTGCTTCTGCAGCAGTTATTAATCCGGGTGGCAAAACGGTTATTAACATAACCGGAACTACGGCCATTACTACTATTACTCCCGGAACTATTCCGGACGGAGAAATTTTATTCTTATACAATCAATCGGATGTAACTGCCGGGGCTGTGCTTAGTACAGGAGGTAATATTATTACAACAACCAATGCTAATCTGGCTGCTGATGCCAATATCGGATGGTCAGCTATTCTGGTTTATAATCTGGCCGCGGCCAAATGGATCGTGATGAGTTTTAATAAATAAGAGATCGTATGCCTGATACAGGCAGTTATTTAAAAAAAATTAGGCGGTTTTTAACCGGATAGTTTATATTTGCTTATGTTTCATCTGAAGCAAAAGGTACTTCCCCTCGTTTTTTTGTGCCTTGGTTTGACTGGTAGCCTGAAGGCTCAGGTCCAGCTTACGGCAACACTTTCAGGCGGAAACGGAACAAACGCTTTTGTTCTTAACTATCCGGGAAATATGAACCGTTACGAAACGGGGCAGGTTATCACCTTTGTTTCGAAATCTACGGCAGGCACTATCGGCAGTGGCACACCTACTACGATTAACATCAATGGTTTAGGTGTGGTAAACATCTTCAATTCAGCTATGGGAAATCTGGCAGCCGGCGACATAAAAGCCGGCCAGGAAGTGACGATCATATTTGACGGGACGGAGTTTCAGATGACCAGTGTTTCAGGTAACACAGTTGCGGGTCCTGAAACCTTTGTGAGTTCCGTAACAGCATCTCCGCCTCTTTCTTCAAGCGGAGGAGCAACACCCAACATTTCAATAATCAGCCCCGTACCCATTCTGGAGGGCGGAACAAACGGACAATCCCTCCCCACCAGTGGAGGAATAGCCTATGGAAACGGCACCAACTACGTATTTACCGCAGCCGGATCAGCAGGAAACGTTCTTACTTCCAACGGTGCCGCTGCACCCACCTGGCAAGCCCCTGCGGCCGCCACATCTTTACTCTGGAATCAGTTGCTCGCCCCTGCCGGTAACCTTAGTTTTGACCACGGACTTTTTACCACCAATTTTACTTTTAACAGTGTCAACACAACCAACCCGTTCACGTTTTCCAGCACGTCCCTGACGGCAGGAAATTTATTTACCCTGTCTTCCTCGAATGCAGGAACTACGGGAAATGTATTTCAGGTGAATGCTGCATCCACAGGTGCAGTTGCTGCAGGGCTTGCACGGTTTAATTTTACCGGAGCACATACCGGAAACGGATTTGAGATTGACGATGCCACAACTGCCGGGAACGCTATGCAAATCAATGTCAACAGTCTTGCTGCAGGAAACGGACTGGTCGTTTCGGGTTCCAATGCAGGAACTACCGGAAACGTGTTCTATGTGACTTCGGCTTCAACCGCCGCAGCTCCTTCAGCCCTTGTCCGCTTTAATTTTACCGGAGCACATACCGCCAACGGGTTTGAGGTTGATGATGTGACAACCGGTGGCACTGCAGCAGCCATCAATCTTGCCGGAGCACTGACTGCCGGAGGGGCCGGATTAGTTGTTAATTCGGGGAATCCAGCCTCCGTTGGAAATGCATTTTTGCTTGTCGCGGGAACGACCGGGGCAAATACTACTGGAATTGCGCGTTTTCATTTCACAGGTGCCCATACCGGAAACGGACTGGAAATTGATGACGCCACAACGGCAGGAACCGCCGCTGTTGTGAATGTATCCGGAGCACTGGCTGCTGCAGGAGTTGGGTTTGCCGTAAAATCAACAGCGGCCGGCTCAGTCGGAAATGCCTTTCTGGTTTCGTCGAATTCAACCGGTAACAATACTACGGGCATCGCTCACCTTAATTTTACCGGGGCCCACACCGGAAACGGTCTGGAGATTGATGACGTCACTGCGGGAGGTAATGCAGTAGCCATAAATGCGAACTCGCTTACTGCGGGAAACGGACTTGTCGTAACTGTTAACAACGCGGCTTCTGCGGCCAATGCCATTGAGGGCGTTACAATCGGGACATCCGGCACTTCAGCCGGAGTATTCGGATTTAACACATCGGGGACTTCAACAGGCTCCGGAGTTATCGGTCAGATTTCGAGTGACGCCACAAACGCAACGGGGGTTTATGGAATTGCAACTGCAGGAACTGGAGCAATTTACGGAGTTTGGGGAGATGTTTCCAGCACTACAAATACCGCAGCAGGAGTTATCGGCATTTCCGGGGCCGGAGCCGGGCAATCACATGGCGTCTTGGGCCAAACCAGCAGCCCTGCAGGCTGCGGGGTAATCGGTTTTGCCCTGGATGCAGCAGGGACTACCAGCAGCGGTGTTCAGGGACAAACGGCCAGCACATCTTCACCTTCAAGCGGTTTGGCAGGTTTCGCCACAGCTTCTTCGGGTAATGCCTATGCTGTTTATGCCAATGCATCAGTTGGGACACAATACGCCGGATATTTCACCGGAGGACAGAATTATTTTCAGGGAAATACGGGAATAGGACTAACCGCAGCTGCCACGATCCTTCATGCTGCCGGAGCCATCAGTACAGGGATTCCGTTGGCGGGCCTTGGAGGAGCAAGCGCAACGAACGGTTCGCTGGTTTTTTACAATGCGGCGGCGGCGACAACTGCAACAATTCAGACCGGAAACACAGCAACAACCTATACACTTACGCTTCCGACCGCTCAGGGCGCAGCAAATACGTATTTGCAGAATAACGGCACCGGCACGCTTTCCTGGGCCACAGGTACTGCAAGTTCATTGCTATGGAACCAGCTTCAGGCGCCAAACGGAAACCTGACTTTTGACAACAGCACTTTTACCACCAACCTTACTTTTAACTCGGCTTCGGCAGCTACTGCTTTTACCTTGTCTTCAACTTCACTCAGCACGGGAACGTTATTTTCACTCGCCTCCACAAATACGGCAACAAGCGGAAATGTTTTCCTTGTTTCTGCTAATTCAACCGGCTCAGGAACCAACGGGTTTGCCCGGTTTAATTTTACAGGAGCACATACCGGAAACGGTCTGGAGATTGACGACGCTGGTAATGGAAATGCAGTACAAATCAATGCGTCCGCACTTACAGGCGGTTATGGTCTTGAAGTAATCTCATCGAATGCTGCAGCTACCAGCTCAGCAATACTTGGACAATCAGCCAGTACGGCAAACGGTTCTGCGGGGGTAATCGGGAGTGCGACTGCCGGTGCAGGAAGCGGTCAGACCTATGGTGTTTTTGGACATACCAATAGTTTCAACAGTTCAGCTGCGGGTGTGTATGGCAGCGCTTCGAATTCAGGAGCCGCAGGTGTTGCAGGCGTTTCAACTGCTGCAGGAGGCGGAACTGGCTATGGAATATATGGATCTGTTAACAGTTCAGCCGCTTACGCGGGGTATTTTTTAGGTGGTCAGAATTATTTCCAGGGAAATGTGGGAATAGGAAACGGAATGACCGCACCTGCTTCTCCTTTGCATGTTGCAGGTGCTATCAGTACGGGAATTCCTGCAGGCGGACTTGGAGCAGCCGGTCCAATAGACGGGTCCATTGTTTTTTACAATCCTCTTCTTCCGGCTACCGCCACAATTAAAAGCGGTAATACGACAAACAGTTATATCCTGACGTTGCCTGCATCACAGGGCGCTGCAAATTCATTTTTAACAAACATGGATGGCGCGGGTACGCTGGGCTGGACAAACATAACAGGATTGCTCAGCGGTGGCACAGCCAATTACGTACCCTATTGGAACGCCGCCGGCAATTCACTTTCTTCAACTTCACAGATTTACGATAACGGAACGGATGTCGGGATAGGAACCAACACGCCAACGGCTCCGTTAACGGTTGTTAACACTGGTGCCGCAAATACAGTGGCTTTATTTTCAGGTTCAGGAGTAAACAATACAAACTATCCGGCTGCAGCTATCCTGAATAACAGCGGCACATCAAGTAAATCCGCGCTGATTCTGGGCGGAACTCCCGGGACCGGTGAATTTCAGATAGGAACCGACCCTAATGCCTCCGGAGTGCAGAATTTATATTTTTATGATGGTGCTGCCTCTGCCATACGCATGCTTATTGATGCCGAAGGAAATGTGGGAATAGGAACTACTACTCCGGTCAGTACGCTTGATGTTCGTTCAACATTTGGAGGAACATTCGCCAATTTTTCAACAACAAGCACCGGAAATTGCAGAGTTAACATCGCCAACGGAACAACAGGTATGAATTTAGGCGTAGGTTCCACCACAGTTGATCCCTATATTTATAGTTCAAACGGCAATCTTTACATTGGGTCGGACGGTACCAATCCCAGCCTTTTTGTTTCGGGAATGACCGGGGGCAACATTGGTATTGGAACCATTTCTCCTGCAGCAGCATTGGATGTTACTGCAACAACCGCTGGTCTTGCCGGCACCGCCAAAAGCACCATTTTCAATACTAATGCGGGAGTCCTCGGGACTTCCAACGGAAATACCCTTAATCTGGCCAATATCGGGTTTACCTCTTCCAATCAAACCAGCCTTGGTTTTCAGGCATTACGAACAGCGGCTGGGACCAGTTGGACCACTACCTCCATCGGTTTGTTGTACGATGTTGACGCTACGACTTCTGTAAACGGAGCCAGCATCTGGATGGCTTCCAGCGGCAATGTCGGGTTACAGAATTCAAGGCCTCTGGCCAACTTTGCTATTGCCGGCGGAACCAGCCAGGCTTATAATGGCAACGGACTTAATAGTATTGTAAGCATTTCAACCGGAACAGGCCTTGCCACGGACAACCAGCTTGAAATTGGCGTTGTAAACGGTTCTTACGCATGGATACAGGCTGTTGAACCCGGAACGACAGATTTGACGCTGGCCCTGAATCCCGGAGGTGGAAAAGTGGGTATTGGAACTACTTCCCCTGCCTACACGCTGGACGTAGTTGGAAACATAAATGCCAGCGGAACCGTTTATTGCAATGGGACATCTGCTTGTTCGGATATACGGTATAAAAAGAACATAAAACTTATTTCTAACGCTTTGGATAAAGTGTTAAAAATAAATGGTGTAACATATGACTGGAGGGTATCTGAATATCCTCAAAAGAAATTCACAGATACTCCTCAAATCGGATTTATTGCTCAGCAACTGGAACCTGTTCTTCGGGAAGTTGTTCTAACGGATAGCGCAGGTTTTAAATCCGTAGACTATTCAAGGTTAACGCCGGTATTGGTGGAAGCCATGAAAGAGCAGCAAAAAATGATAGAACAACTTCAGAAGGACAATGAAACGCTGAAACAAAGCAATCTCGTTTATCATACGGAGGTTGATCAGCTCAGAGCAGAGTTCGAGGCCCTGAAAGCAAAACTGGGAGTTGGCGTTTCAACTCTCAGATAGCATGTAATTTCTATAGAAATTACCCTGCTTTTAGTATATTTACAGCCCCTACCTAACCAATAGTACCGAAAAACCATGAAAAACAAAAAAATAGCGTACCTGATTTTCTTTTTAACCGGAAGTATTTTGTTTCATTCCTGCACCAAAGATGTGACCGGACCAGAGGGTCCGGCAGGGCCGTCCTACACCGGATCGATAACAGGGTTTATTACTTTGTATGATCAGTATGGCGTAAAGCTGATTAATACCTACCCCAATCTTAAAGTTTCGATCCTCAACAGCACGAAAGTTGCCTATGCTGATACTGCCGGAGAATATATGTTCCCCAACCTCAGTACCGGTTCTTACTCGCTCTCCATTGCAGATACGGTGCCCGGCTTTTTCGGCCCCAGCATGGTGCTGAACATCGGACTGCTGATCGGACAAAGCAATCACGATGTAAAACTGGCTGCCATTCCGAATTTCAACCCGGGTACTGCCGTCGCTGTTGATACTGTTCAGGGTGTACTTAATTACGTTAAAATCAGGGGAACCGTTGCAGCGGATATCAAAGCGAGAGAGGTGCTTATTTTCTTCGGCGCGGACTCGACCGTAAGCTCTGCTCCTGCAAATTATCTTAACACCTATTCAAGTTCTATTGCTGCGAATGCAACTAAGTTTTCTAACACTATTGCTGTGACAGATTTTTACGATGCGGGTTTTGTGTCGGGCTCTAAAGTTTATTTTATGGTTTATTCGGCCGCCGTGGGATATTCAACTGAATCGGAATACGAAGACCTGAACACAGGCCGTACAATTTATAACGCCTTAGGAATAGCGCCCGTTTGGGTTAAGGTTACCATTCCATAAATTTATGAGTAGGTACAACGAATACAAGTCCCTGGATCTTCCCGGGATAGCAAAGGACATCCTGAAATTCTGGGATGAGGTTTCTGTTTTTGATAAAAGTGTAAGTACAAGAGAAGGCCGTACTCCTTTTGTATTTTATGAAGGCCCCCCCAGTGCCAACGGAATGCCGGGCATCCACCATGTGATGGCCCGTGCAATCAAGGATATTTTTTGCCGGTACCAGACGCTGAAAGGCAAACAGGTAAAACGCAAAGCGGGTTGGGATACCCACGGCCTGCCTATAGAGCTGGCCGTGGAAAAAACGCTGGGCATTACAAAAGAAGACATCGGAAAAAACCTGCCTGCCGACGGGAAAAGGCCCGCGGGACGGCAGGCAGGAATAAGCGTAGAAGATTATAACCAGGCCTGCCGTAAGGAAGTGATGAAGTATACGGACAAGTGGGAAGAACTCACCCGCCTTATGGGTTATTGGGTGGACATGAAGGATCCTTACATTACCTATGACAACAAATACATAGAGAGCGTCTGGTGGCTCCTGAATGACATTTACAACAAAGGATTGCTGTATAAGGGTTTTACGATTCAGCCCTATTCTCCTGCAGCAGGGACAGGACTAAGTTCACACGAACTCAACCAGCCGGGATGTTACAGGGATGTAAAAGACAGGACGGCGACGGTGATGTTCAAATCAGCGATTAGCGATTTGCCATTAGCGATTAGGGGAGGGCTCTCTATAGATGATTCTATTTATTTTCTGGCCTGGACGACTACTCCTTGGACGCTTCCTTCGAATACCGCTTTGGCCGTAGGGACAAAAATTACCTATGTGCTGGTTCAGACCTTTAATCCTTTTTCGCATCAGCCCATAGGGGTGATTCTCGCGAAGGATTTACAGGGAAAGTATTTCCCGGAAAAAAATGCAACGCTTGCTATTGAAGATTACAAGGCCGGAGACAAAGCAATACCTTTCAAAGTGCTACAGGAATTTGCCGGGTCTGAATTAGTGGGTTTGCAGTATCAGCAGCTGATGCCTTTTGAAGCAAACAAAGAAGTTGATCTGGACGGGACACAGGCAGCGTTTATAGACGCTGCCGGCCGGGTAGTGCCTGGAGATTTTGTTACAACAGAGGACGGAACCGGTATCGTTCACATTGCGCCAAGCTTTGGGGCAGATGACTTCAGGGCAGCAAAGCAAAACGCAATTGGTTCACTCACACTGGTTGACAAACGAGGAAAATTTTTACCTCAGGTAAAGGACGGTGTGTTTCTTTACGGGGAAGAATATGTGAAAGAAGCTTACCTGAGCGATGAAGAAAAGAAAACAGAATTTGATACACAAAAGAAAATTCTGGAAGCTGCCGGAAAAATAAAGGACCTGAAAGCCTACCTGAGTGTGGACGAACGCATCGTTTTAAAACTGCAGGAGGAGGGCAAGCTATTTAAAAAAGAAACCTACGAACACAGCTATCCGCACTGCTGGCGTACAGACAAGCCTGTTTTATATTATCCGCTTGATTCCTGGTTCATTAAAGTAACCGCAGTTAAGGAAAAAATGGTGGCCCTGAACAAGACCATCAACTGGAAACCCGAATCAACCGGAACCGGACGATTCGGCAACTGGCTCGAAAACGCCAACGACTGGAATTTATCCCGTTCGCGGTTTTGGGGAATTCCGCTTCCCATCTGGAGGACAGCAGATGCAAACGAAAGCATCTGCGTTGCTTCGGCTGAGCAACTGAAAACTGAAATTGACAAATCGGTGAAGGCCGGTTTTATGAAAAACAATCCGCTTTCAGCATTCAAACCGGGAGACTTTTCAGCTGCCAATTATGCCAGTTTCGATCTTCACAAGCCTTATGCGGATGAACTGGTTCTTGTTTCCGAGTCGGGAAAAAAAATGCAGCGGGAAAGTGATTTAATCGATGTTTGGTTTGACAGCGGAGCAATGCCCTATGCACAGCATCATTACCCGTTCGAGGGCCAAAAGACCAAACCCGAAAGTTTTCCTGCCGATTTTATTGCAGAGGGTGTAGACCAGACCCGCGGATGGTTTTATACACTGCACGCCATCGCAACGATGTGCTTTGATTCGGTGGCTTATAAAAACGTAATCTCCAACGGATTGGTTCTCGACAAGAACGGGAACAAAATGAGCAAACGGCTGGGAAACGGTGTGGATCCTTTTGAAACCCTTGCCAAATACGGACCTGACGCGACACGCTGGTATATGATTACCAATGCGCAGCCCTGGGACAACCTTAAGTTTGATACGGACGGAATTGCGGAAGTTCAGCGAAAATTTTTCGGCACGTTGTACAATACCTATAATTTCTTTGCGCTGTACGCCAACATCGACGGATTTGTTTACCGGGAAGATGAAATCCCCGTATCCGAAAGACCTGAAATAGATAAGTGGATTTTGTCTGAACTGAATTCACTCATCAAAGCAGTAGACAGTGCCTATTCAGATTACGAACCCACCAAAGCCGGAAGGGCGATGGATTATTTTCTGGATGAGCACCTGAGCAATTGGTATGTACGCCTGTGCCGCAGGCGATTCTGGAAAGGAGATTACAGCAGGGACAAAATTGCTGCCTATCAGACACTGTACCGCTGCCTTGAAGTAATTGCACAACTGGCCTCGCCCATTGCTCCTTTTTTTACCGACCGCTTGTTTATTGACCTGAATACCGTCAGCAACCGAACCAAATCAGAATCGGTACATCTTTCGGATATGCCTGTTGCAGACGAGCATTTAATTGACAAAGAACTCGAAGAACGAATGGAACTGGCGCAAAAAATTTCTTCCATGGTTTTGTCTATACGCAAAAAGGAAAACATTCGCGTTCGCCAGCCCCTGAACAGAATTCAGATTCCGCTTATTGATGAAGCCTTCGGAAAAAAAATCGAAGCCGTGAAAGACCTTATTCTTTCTGAGGTAAATGTGAAACAAATAGAGTTTGTAGACGAAACCAAGACCCAGATCGTAAAAAATCTTAAACTTAATTTCAAAACCCTGGGCAAAAAGTGCGGGAAAGACATGAAAGCTGTTCAAGCCTTCGCCTTGCAGAAGGCACCTTCCATTATAGCAGCAATTGAGAAAACCGGAACCTTTGACCTGGCCGTTGGGGACAACACTTATGCCATTGAAAATGAGGACGTTGAAATAAATCCAGTGGACATTCCAGGCTGGAAAGTGGCCAATAATGGTTCTCTGACAGTCGCTCTTGACATTACCCTGAGTCCTGAATTAAGGGAAGAAGGCATCGCCAGGGAACTTGTCAATCGCATACAAAACCTCAGGAAAGACAAGGATTTCGAGGTAACAGACCGTATATCGGTTAAAGTGCAGTCAAATAATGCAATTAACTCAGCCGTATCTAATAATTTAAATTATATTTGCACCGAAATTTTAGCCTCATCGCTTGAATTAGTCGATAAAATCAATGAGCCTGAGGGCGCAATTGTTGAAATTGACGATGAAGTTAAGACCATGGTATTAATCGCTAAACTGAATTAAAATGGCAAAAAAAATTGTTAAAAAAAGCAAGCCTTCAAAAAATAAAGTGATAAAAAAAGCCGTTAAAAAAGCTCCGGCAAAGAAGGTTGCCTCAAAGAAAGTTACGGCTAAAAAACCTGCAAAGAAAGTTGTAGCTAAAAAAGTTGTGGCTAAAAAATCTTCAGCGCCTGCAAAAAAAGTGATTGTAAAAACTGCGTTGAAGCCCGTGAAGAAAATTGTTGTTGCGGCAAAGAATCCACCCAAGCCTATTGCTGCTATAGCCCTGGCAAAAGCTAAACCTGCAAAAAAAGTGCTGTTGAACAAAAAACCCGAGTCGGAATCCATTGATATGGAAGAAGAACGTGGAGAAAAGGAAGTCAGCGGAAATCAACCCCAACCGTTTTTCTATGAACCGCCAAAAGCATTTATCAAACGCCCTGACCTGAAACAACCCAAACCCTTTATCGGTAAAGATAAACGTACACGTTATTCTGATAAAGAACTCGGCGAGTTTAAAGGTATCATCCTGGGCAAACTTGATGAAGCGCAACGGGACTATGAATTGCTGAAAAGCACCCTTTCGCATAAAGACGACCACGGAACAGACGACACTTCTCCTACCTTCAAATTGCTCGAAGATGGTTCAGATGTAATGAGCAAAGAAGAAACCGCTCAACTCGCTTCCCGTCAGGAAAAGTACATTCAAAGCCTTCAGAACGCCTTAATTCGCATCGAAAACAAGAGTTATGGCATCTGCCGCATTACCGGCAAGCTGATTCCAAAAGAACGTTTACGCAGCGTACCTCATGCAACTACAAGCATTGAAGGTAAAATGCAGCAGTACGCATAAGAAGCAATTCTCATTCAGAAAAAGGTTGCTATATTTGGCCTGCCTTCGATAGGCAGGCCAGCTTTTTTTTATGAAATTACCCCTCTCCATTATAGTTCTGATCCTCCTGATCGATCAATCCATTAAGATTTACATCAAGACGCACTATTACCTGGGAGAAGAGTATCCTGTCGCCGGAAACTGGTTCATCCTTCATTTTACCGAAAACAACGGGATGGCCTTCGGGATGGAATTTGCCGGCCGGTTCGGAAAACTGGCTTTAAGTGTTTTTCGTATAGGCGCGGTTGCCGGTATTGCCTGGTACCTGTATACCCTTGTGAAGAAAAAGGCTCCGACAGGTTTGCTGGTCTCTATAGCCCTGATTCTGGCTGGCGCTATGGGCAATATTCTGGACAGTAGTTTTTATGGGCTTCTTTTCACAGACAGCAATTATGAGATTGCTCATTTTCTGCCAAAGGGCGGAGGCTATGCCGGATTTCTGCACGGCCGCGTGGTGGATATGTTTTACTTCCCCCTTATAGAAGGACATTTCCCTTCCTGGTTCCCGATCTGGGGAACAGAAGAATTTATTTTTTTCAGACCGGTGTTTAATTTTTCAGACAGCTCGATTTCGGTGGGGGTGTTTCTGATACTCCTTTTTCAAAGGAACTTTTTTTCAAAGGCAAGCAATTGATTGAGATGATTCATCCATAAACAACCCTATTCGCTAGTGGCCAATCGCTAATCGCTTTCTTTTACAGATATCCCAAAATGTACTTTCGATACTCTGACTGGGTTTTAAAGCAGGAGCCTGTACAAAATTTCCAAAGGCATTAATCAGAAAATAAGAAGGAAGAGCCCTTATTTCGTAATCTTCCTTTACCTGTTTGCTGCCTGCATAATGGAGAATCACCCAGTCGTATTTGGGATTTTTCGCCAGAAATTTTTTAAGCTGTACGGTATCCTCATCCAGACTTATGCTCACAAAAGCAATTTTGTCTCCGTACTTTTTCTTTAATTCGGGAATCAGTTTCAATTCCTGCAGGCAGGGAGTACTCCAGCTGGCCCAGAAATCGAGGTACACATATTTGCCCTTAAAGTCACTCAGACAAACCTTTTTGTTTTTTTGATCCAGCAGGAAAAAATCAGGCGCTGTCTCACCCGGGCGTAATTTCGAAAAGGAATTGATAACATTGGAGGCTATCTGTTGGTGCAAGGTTATTTTACCTGAAGAGGCAATCCTTCCGAGTATATCCAGAATGTTTTCCTTTCTGAAACTCAGATCGTAATACAGCTCATTCAGGCCCTTGATAAGGACCAATTCCCTGAGGGTATCATTTTTAAGAAACTTATCCCCGGCCAGCACATTCATGCAGCCTTCAAAACTTGATTTATCATTGATTTGTTCAACCAGAGCCGGTCCGTTTTTCGACACAGTGTAATTCTGCAGGTAATGATTAAAGAAACTGTTGAAAAAACACATGTATTCGTAATTGCCGTACTGAATGGGCTTGTCATCCAGGAAGCGGCGGGCCAGCTCGTTCTTGCCCTGAAAGGTACTTAAATCAAGCCCTGCCAGGGTATACTCAATATACGATTTGAAATAGGGCCTGTCAAGGCCCGCGTAGTCTTTCTGAAGTTCCAGCGCAAAAGTGTCGAGTCGGGCCCTTGATTTCTTCTGCACAAAATAAGGGTAGTTCTCTGCCCAGAATTTCTCGAAGTGTTCATTGTAGGAAATAATCAGTGCATTGATTTCGGTGGTGTCGGTGATGCTGAATTCGATTTCGACATTCTGCTCAATGTTGGGATTGGGGAAACGCAGACTGTCGCGGGCCGGGAAAAATATCCTGTAATTGCGGTTGGGTTCAATATACATACCGGCCTTTTGCTTTTCTATCCTGAAAAGAATACGTTTTACTTCTTCGGTCTGCAAGCTGAAATCAAAAAAGCCACTGTCGCTGACCGCCTGAGTTGCGACAGGGATCTCGGTATTCGAAATGTAATCAGCATAGGTGTAAAGGGTAATCTCTTTTGATTTGTATGCAGGTGCATAACCACTGATGGTTACATTCTGGGAATGAGCAGGAATCAGACCAACACCAAAAACCAAAGCTAAAACAAATCGAATCGTATTTATTCTGAAAGAGGCAGTGGTTACAATCATTTCAGGACAATCCCTTTGGGTACAAAAGCCGAAGCATCGCCTCCGTTTCTGACAATATCCCTGACAATGGTAGATGTAATGGCGGATAATTCGGGGCTGCTCAGGATGAAAATGGTCTCAACAGAATTCAGCATTGCTTTGTTCATTTGGGCAATGCCTCTTTCAAATTCGAAATCGGCAGAGGTACGAAGTCCCCGAAGGATGTAATTCGAATTCATTTTTCGGCAAAGGTCTATTGTAAGCCCAGTATAACTGACCACTTTCACCTTAGGTTCCCCTGCAAAAACCTTTTCAATCCAGGCTTTCCGCTTTTCATCGGGGAATAGCGTTTTCTTCTCTGCATTGATTCCAATGGCGACGACAATTTCGTCAAACAGAGGCAAGGCCCGCCGAATAATAGACTCGTGACCCAGGGTAAGGGGGTCGAAGGAACCGGGGAAGACGGCGGTTTTGGGCATGGATTATTTTGCCTTTCTCTTTTGTTGAACTTTCTGAAGCTTGTAAACATCAGCAATATCCTGTGGCCGATTGGCAACAAGTTTACTTGCAATCAGGTCTGAAACATCAATGAATGGTACAACAAAATTCTTACTTTTTACTTCCTTTCTATTGGTGTAACACCTTTCAAATTCGACTGTATGTAAATCAGTGAGAATGTCTATACGGTTGGGCTCAAATCCCAATTGAATAATATTATCCTTTTTAAGAAAATCAGATTCCATCAGATTTAATGTTCCCATTCCAAAATCACTTATGGCTTTTACAACTTTTCCGGCATTTTCTTCTGACTTTTGAATCCAAAAATCAATATCACCGGTATATCTGGGATATCCGTGAAAAATAACAGCCATTCCTCCAACAACCAGGTACTTAACATTGTTGTTGTTTAGGCAACCAATAAAATCCTCATAATCCTTCGTAAAAAGGTTCATTTCCAGTTGTTAAAGGACCTTATGTTAATAACTGTTTTATCCATCTTATCTGAAAGGTCAAACGCATAAAAATAGTGTTGTCGCAACTGACTACCGATTCTTAATAATTCAACAGGTGTTAATAATGACCAGTCCGTAAGACTTACATCTTCACTCTGATTCAAAGAAACCTGCCGGACAACCTTTTTAATCATCTTTTGAATTTACGAAAAATCCAGCGTCTAGTGGGAATAAAAAATTACATTTCTAAGTACGTATATTTAATTTTATTTGTAAATTCGTACGTACACATTATAATTTTGGAAATGAGCAAATTAACACTAAGCGTTGACGCGGGCATTATTGCAAAAGCAAAGGAATATGCTTTGAATAAAGGAGTCAGCTTATCTGAACTGGTCGAAAATTATTTCAATCAATTGGTCAAAAAAAAAAACGCCTCGCCAATAAGTGACGAGTTTCTGGAAATAACCGGCATGTGGAAGGACATTAGAGAGTCGAATAAAGAAATGAGATCCAGGCTATGGAAAAAATAGTTTTTGACACAAACATTCTTATCGACATTTCCAGGGGCAATTCAGCAATTTTGAACACGATAAAAAAATTAGCTCCAAAATCTCTTTTTATAAGCGCTATAACGGGAGGTGAATTTTTGAACGGAGCGAGAAACAAAAACGAACTTCACTTGATTCAGCGACACCTGAATCAGTATAGCATACTCCCATTAACTTCCGGAATTTCGGAGCTGTTCGTGGAATTAATGAATAAGTATACGCTTAGCCATAAACCTTTTGTCCCCGATTTGCTTATTGCAGCGACCTGTATTCAATATAATCTACCGCTTTACACTTCTAATGTGAAAGACTTTAGGTTTATAACAGGCCTGAAATTGGTTTGAAACAAATCCGCATCAACAGAGCATAGAAAAAAACAATAAAAATTACCACGCTTCAGGAACACTCAGAGCAGTATCCCGAAAAGGAGTACAAAACGTTACCTTTACATTCTAAAACTGAGGATTGAACGAACATTTTGACATTAAGTTTTATTTATTTCTATTTGGTGTTATTACTCTTTTCGGGAGTGTTATATCTCACCTATTTTACAATGGCAAATTCTCTGTAATACTTCTTTTTTTTTCAGCCTTGTTTCTTTTCTCCTTTGCCGCACTTTTATATCCTGTTCTCAATCTTTGGGATGAGCGTTTTCACGCTCTTGTTGCAAAAAATCTGATGATGCATCCATTTATGCCAACCTTATACGACGATCCTGTCGTCATTACTGATTATAATTTTTGGGTCTTTTCCCATGTTTGGTTGCATAAACAGCCGCTCTTTCTTTGGCAAATCGCCTTAAGCTATAAGCTATTTGGAGTAAATGAATTTACGACTAGAATTCCAAGTGTTGTTTTATCAAGCTTACTGGTTTCCCCTTTTTATCGTACAGGTAAAATTCTTGGAAATAAAAAAATTGGATTTTACGCTTCTTTGCTTTTAGTTACTTCGTTTTATTTAATGGAGCTGATTTCGGGATGCAGGGGAACGGATCACAACGATGTTTCGTTTATGGCGTATATTTCTTTGAGCTTTTGGTGTTGGATAGAATACATTAATTCAAAAAAGAAAAGGTGGTTAGTTTTAGTCGGATTGTTTTCAGGATTTGCGGTTTTATGTAAATGGATAGTGGGTTTGCTGGTATACATATCTTGGGCAGCCTACGCTTTCAAGGAAAACAGATGGAAGTTATTGAAGTACAAGGATATTGGAATTTCATTTGTAATAACATTCGTAATTGCATTCCCTTGGCAGCTGTATACTTACCTCAAATATCCTGTTGAATACAGAAGTGAAAATTTGTATAATATCACCCATTTTTTTGCTCCGCTTGAAGGTCATTCGGGAGATTATTTTTATTATTTAGCTCACATGCATGAACTTTATGGCGGTCTGGTTCCTTATCTGATAATCCCCGGATTAATCGTTTTTTATAGGAGATCGAATTCGAAAAGCATTTTTACAGCTTTGTTTGTAACCATTTTTGCCGTATTTGTTTTTTTCTCTTTAGCTGAGACCAAATTATCCTCTTATACCTTGGTTCTTATATTGCCAATATTTATAATTATGGCTTTTTTTATGGATTACCTTGTTAGCCTAATTGAAAAATTGAAACTGCTAACTGTGATCAATAGGGTCATCTTTTTCGTGGCTCTATTACTGCTAATAATTATGCGGATTGACTATAAATCCTGGCATGAAAAATATTCCTTTAGGGGACCGGACAATGAATACCTTTCAGCTATGAAGCATAACAAAAATGTTTTTGAAAGCCTTCAATTACCTAAAAATGCTGTTGTTTTCAATGTGCTTCATAACTATACCGAAGCGATGTTCTATACAGGATTGCCCGTATACGGATTTATTCCTTCTAAGGAACAATACCTAGACCTTAAGAATAAAAATCGAATTGTGGCTTTATTCAGACCAAAAGACCAATTATTCCCACCCTATTTGCAGGAGGATAAAAGCACTATAATGCTGAATGATACTATTAAAGCAATTTGGTAATCAAATGGCTTCATCTTTCTGAACAAATTCTCTGTACCTCTAGTCATTACAGCCTGTTGGGGTTAAGGTCAAAGTTTGTCCAACAGGAACAGAAAAAGCTCCGGTTGAACCCGTTGGAGCGATTGAAATAGAATTTACCAATCTAAAAACATTGCAATCTCCACTTGGACTTACAGCAATTGAGACAGTGGGTGCAATTGATATGCTTGAATAGACTGAAGGTGTATACGTGCTTAAGTTGCTCTGAGATACAACGGTTGCAGTATTTGAGCAATTAGAAGTTGGCAAATTATAATAATAAAAATGATCCACAGCCATATATTAAGTAAAGCGAAGTAATATTCAGGTTTGTCACTCTTCATGGGACAATGGACAAATTTCCGTATAGAATGACCGACTATTTTATAGGGATGAAAACCTGGTAATAACCTGAATGAATAGAAAAAAAACATTACTTCTGACCTTCATGATCCATTATCCATTGGGCTTCCAATGTCATAATTGAATCAATGGAAATTCCTCTTTCTTTTGAACGCTTAATCAGACTTCCAATCCAATCTGGATTTTTCAGCATCTCCGATTTCATACGGCCAACCGACCTGCCTCCGCCATATATTTTATAGGACACAGAAGGCAGATCAAAATAGTCCGGATTGAGGTCTTCCATTCCATAGGGATTCCAATTCAGATACAAAAAAAGGTCGGTATTCACGGTGTCTCTGGAGCACTTGTATTTGTCTTCTGCGAAGAAGATTGTTTTAGGACATCGGTCCCCACTACACTTGCTAAGAATCAAAGCATCCATGCTGTTTGCCCAAAAGTTAAACCGATCTATATTTTGGTCAAAATCAGAAAAACCAACAATCAGTTTTGGCGAAGAACAGGGCATTCCGTCTAAAATTCCCGACAACAAATTCAAGCGATCTCTGTATTCCCTGCTGGCATTTGCAATATTGATAAATGTCAGAGAGCAAAGAACAAGCGTAAGCGCATAATAGTTAACATCTTTTTCGATCCTGTAATACAGTACGGAAAACAGCAATACAAACATAAATATGCCCGGCATAAAAGATTTTTCCATCATTTGGTCTGAATCGCCTGCACTAAACGCAAGAATGCTGACAATTGTAAATGCCAGAAAAGAACAGGTACAAAAAATCATTTCAGAATACTTCCCGGATTTAAGCCATACTAAAAATAGTATTACTATAAATGAAAAATAGGTAGTCGGTATTCTTGAAACGAAAAATTGATACGGATACAAGGCGAAAAAGTGATGCAATGAATCTCTAAAATGATACAAATGCTGGTATACTCTTCCATCATAACCTCCTTTAGGCGTGATTACCAATTTGATTGTCAAAATAAGCAGACAAAAACCGGCGGACAGAATTGCCTTTTTAAGGTCCGTTTTATTTTGAATAACCGAAAATCCTATGACAAATAATACTGCAAAAATGGCTATCGGATGCGTGAGCAAAGCCCATACCAATATCCCCACTAAAATACTATGGGATTTCAGACCTGTTATCTCCTTCCCCCTCGAATACAAAAATCCATAAAGCAATGAACTTATTGCCAATACCTGATGTGTTTCGGTTATGGAATGAAAAAAAGTGGAGGAAACGCCAATCAATAATGAAAGAACTGTAGCCAAAGCTGCCTCCCTGCACTTAAAAACGGAAGCGTTGATCCAGATAATAATAAGATATTCCAAGGGAAAACTAACGGAATACACATACAACAGCAATTTCATCGGAAGGTGCAGATACACCCCTATTAACAAAGGAATTTGAGTGAAAATAACACCAAACCGATTTTCCTGAAAAAAGAATTTTTTGAAATTAACTACCTGAAACAGCTGATAAGAACAATCTGTGTTCAACATTCGTTCGTAGGCATAAACAATGCTAAAAACGATGTATACCGTTATTAAAACGAAAAACAGTTCAGGCGCTTTTACTTTTTTCATTCTAACGAAGATCAGCGAATATAAGGTTTTTACCATAATTCTATTACCTTTAATGCTTGCGGCCAAAAAGATTCAGATCCGGCTGTGGTATACTAAGAAATGGTTTTTAGCAGCGTTGTATTCCTTCTCTATTTCCTTCCTCCACTGTTATTGATCTATTTCATTCTGCCTGATAAGCTGAAAAACAGCTGCCTGCTTTTGGGCAGTATCTTTTTTTACAGCTGGGGAGCTCCGCGTTTTATATTCATTGTACTGGCTACAACCACGCTTGATTTCTTTCTGGTAAAATGGATGCATGCACAACGTTCAGTAAACCGAAAAAAAACAATACTGATACTTTCTGTTTGCATGAATGTAGGGCTTCTGTTTTACTTTAAATACTGCAATTTTTTCATTGACAATATAAACAGCCTGACAGGACTATTTCACTTGCACCCTCTGAAATGGCTGAACGTTGTCTTGCCAATAGGTATTTCATTTTACACCTTTGAAAGCTTAACCTATGTCATTGATGTATACCGGGGAGAACACGCTCCGCTGAATAAGTTCTGGAATTATCAGCTGTACATTATTCTCTTTCCGAAACTCATTGCGGGACCCATTATCCGTTACAGCCAGATTGCAGACCAGATTACCGATCGTTTTTCAAACTATTCGGTTGACCTGGTACTTTCGGGTTTTTACCGGTTTGTAATCGGACTCTCCAAAAAGGTTCTAATTGCCAATACAGTGGGTTCTGTTGCTGACAAAATTTTTGCAACGGATATTTACTCCATTAATTCGGCAAATGCATGGATCGGCATGTTGGCCTACACCTTTCAGATTTATTTTGATTTCTCTGGTTATTCAGACATGGCCATTGGAATCGGACAAATGTTGGGATTTACGTTTCCTGAAAATTTCAATAATCCCTACACCTCAAAAAACATAACTGAATTCTGGAGGCGTTGGCACATGACTCTGGGCGCATGGATGAAGAATTACCTGTATATACCACTGGGCGGAAACAGAGTACTGTCAAAAAAAAGGTTGTATTTCAACCTCTGGATTGTTTTTATTCTTTCCGGCTTTTGGCATGGGGCATCCTGGAACTTTATCGTTTGGGGGATTTTTCACGGTACGTTTTTGGTACTGGAACGACTGGGCTTGCAAAAAATAGTGGCAAAATCCGGAAGTATTCCCAGTACGCTTATTACATTTCTAACCGTCTCTGTTGGCTGGATTCTTTTCAGAACAAGCTCCTTAGGCTTCGCAGCAAGATTCATAAAAAAACTTTTCATTCTGAACTTATCTAAAAATGAAATTGCTTACCCCAACGATTTCAAAACCTTTTTTATCCTCGCTGTTTTTTTCTCATTCTTTATTTCGATACCTTTTTTTAAACGCATTCAGGACACCATTTATTCAAAATCACATTCCTTTAAAAAGCAATTCGTTTATTCTTTCTTTGCAATGATTTTGCTTTGCATTTCCATCGCATCCATCACAACCAGCAATTTTAATCCCTTTATCTATTTCAGATTTTGACCGAAGCCAGGAAAATAGTCGTGAGGAAGACGATAATGGGTAGCATGCTCCTTATTTGGCTTTTGCCGGCATTTCAATCTTTGAGGCCTTTTACGGTTATTGGCCCCTTAGATGGAGATATACAACTTAACCCTGATGTTCACTGGAACCCTCAGCTATGGTTCAATGGTTCTTATTCCAAACAGAAAACAGCCTATTTAAATGATCAGTTTGGCTTCAGAAACATATTTGTCAGGTTGAGAAACCAAATCAATTATTCTTTCTTCAGAAAACCAACTGCCAGTGATGTAGTTATTGGCAAAAACGGTTTCCTATATGAAGAAAAATATATAAAGGCTTATACGGGGAAAGATTTTATTGGCGAAAGTACCATTTTGGAACTTTTGAAAAAAGCAAAATATATTGCTGATACTTTGAAAAAACTGAACATTGACCTGGTTTTGCTTTATGCCCCGGGGAAGGCAACTTTTTATCCTGAGTACATTCCCGAACATTATTTTATCGGCAGCGATACACTTCATACCAATTATAAATACTTTGTTAAACTTTCAAAACAGCTTGGTTTAAACTATTTGGATTTTAATGCTTTGTTTAAAATACAAAAGAAAACCACTTCCTTTCCCCTTTATCCAAAAACCGGTACCCATTGGAGTATCTATTCCATGCATTATGCATTCGACACGCTAGTGAACTATATTCAGGTGTTAAAGCAACGGCAACTCTCTAAATTCAAATATGACAGTGTGGAATGGTCTTATGATATGAAAACTCCAGATGATGATATAGCAAAAGGATTAAATACGCTGTTTCCCATACCGGCTTTCAAAATGGCCTATCCGGTAATTCAGTTTAAGGATACCCTTGGAAAATACAGACCTCGGGTACTAACGGTTTCAGACAGTTATTGGATGGGAATCTATTGCACTTTTCTGCCAAAAACCATTTTAAAAAATCATGAATTCTGGTATTACTATCAGAAAAATATGGATTACAGTGGTCAGGAAAATGACCCTCTTGATCTCAACCTTAAAAATGAAGTTGAAAACAAGGATATTTTATTAATTATGGCAAGTGAAGCGAGCCTGGCCGATTTTGGATGGGGAATTATTGATGATTTGTATAATTTATACAGCAAAGGGGAAAAAGGATTGAATCACAGGTCAAGGAAAATAATTCTGGAAAGAATGAAAAGAAAAATCAGATCGAATGAAGATTGGATGGCAGACGTCCACCGAAAGGCGCAATTAAATACCATTTCGGTGGATTCAATGATTACCCTGGACGCTATATGGGCAATTCGTGATGACGAAAGCCTGAAAAAAAAATATCAGGAAAAGCCTGATTTTAAAGAAATTAGGGTCATCAAAAATAAAATGCTGAAGAATGATAAATGGATGGAGATTATTACTAAAAAAGCTAGAAATCAAAATGTTTCTGTTGATTCTATGATGACCATTGACGCGAACTGGATGATCAACCCCGAAAAGTAAACTTATTTAACCCTCTATTACAGCTTCTGTACCTTAAGTCTTCCTAAGTTAACCGTAGGGATTTTATCCTGAATTACTTTTGCTGTGTCAGGTAAAATTTCAGCCCGAACCATGGAATACCTTGTTGCGGATGCCATCCAATGATAAAATGGGAAACTGCCCAATAATTCAAAACTGCCATCTTGTTTTGATACGGTATGGAAGGAACTCGACCACCATTGGTTCCATCCTAGAATGACTCCTCCTTCAATTGGTTTATTATTTTCATCCATCAGGTAGCCTTTCAATCTGAATTTTTTATGCTGTGAATAGTTATAATAGTTGCTTAGGCAAATACAACTGTCTTTAACCGGTTCAGGGCGAAATGATTTAAATTCATTTACCACAGGTTTTACAGCACCCTTGACGATATACCCGTTCAGGGTTTTAGTTTCTCCCGATCTGCTTAATACGCCCAGGTAGTTTTTTTGAAATTCGGCCAGATCGATATCCATGTATTGCCACCAGGAATAACCCACCCCTCCGCAATTAACAACCTGCTTTACTGTTTTTTTTGCAAACATCCTTTGTTCATTATAACTCACAACACTGTCATCTGCCGCCAGTCCTGTCTCGCCAAGGATCCAGGGAACTGAGATGTATTTCCCGTACCAATAAATTTCATTCCTGACCTGCTCGGGTTCGTATTCGTAAGGGTGCAAAGACAAAAAATCAACATCCAGAATATTCGGATCCCACTTAAACACCTCCCGTATTCCTTCGAGGCCAATTGTCAGCAGCTGATTGGGAGCATATTTCCGTGCCATTTTTTTCCAATGTCTGGAAATGGCCGCAACATCTTCTTTCGTCCTTTCGATGGAATCGAAATACAATGGTTCATTAAAAAAATCATACGCGAGGATAGTGGAATCGTTTTTAAAATAAGCGCCTAGTTTTTTAAAATGTTCTTCGGTAGTTTGCGTTTCGGGAGAACTCCTGATCAATAAAATTGCTTTCAAACCTGCTTCGTTTATGACTTTGAAAAGTCCTGCCAAAGCTTCACAATATTTTGTGTAACTGGTCTTTCCGAATAACATAATAGTAGTATCCCGATGAAATCCAACGCGTGCTCTTACCGACAATTCTCCTGTTTTTTTATCTTCTACTTCTTCTTCCCCAATTCCTACAATCCGAACAGTGTTGAATCCCATTTCCCTGATCAGTTCCATCTCGGCTTTCAGTTTCAAGATGCAAGAGTCCTTCGGCAGATAGGCACTGTTTGGGTCATCTGAATAACAAAAATCAGGGCAGGCCCATAGCTCCTTTTGATTAGCTTCCATCCAAACTCCATAATTCAAAGCAACAGGATAAAAGGGGGCATCGTGAAGTCTGAAATGGCCATCTTTTATCGAAACAAAATTTATGTTTTTCTGTTTTTCACAGGAAATAAAAAAAATTATAATCAGAAAAAAAATAAGAAAGCTTTTCATTTGAGCTAATAAGTTAATTCATTTTGTAAATATATCATTAACTTGGCCAACCTATTATGAAAATAAAAATTTCAGGGATTTCTATTTGCCTTGTGGTCGCAGTTTGCCTGATCATGGATATGAATTTTCAGAAATGGAAGCAGCAGGAAGGAGTAATTGAAAACGATATCCATATGTACTATGGGTATTTACCTGCTCTTTTCATTTACCAGGATATTAAACTCGAAAAAAGCAATTATCTGGTCGATGGCAATTATTATTTCTGGACAGTTAAAACTCCGGATGGAAAGAGCGTAATAAAAATGACAATGGGGCTGGCCTATCTGTATGCCCCGTTTTTCTTTACAGCTCATGGGTACGCCAAGCTGTTCAACTACCCTGCAACTGGATTTTCAGAACCTTACAAAATATCGCTTTTGCTGGGGACCCTGGTTTATCTGCTGATTGGCTTATTAGTTGTCAGGAAAATATTGGCTCATTACAAATTTTCTGACCTGCAGATTTCCATTTCCCTCTTATTAACCGGCCTTGGAACCAATATAGTATGCTATTCAACACTTGGCGCCCCAATGCCCCATGTATTCAACTTCTGCCTTTTCGCATTGTTTCTATATTTTTCAATTAAGTGGCATGAGAAGCAATCCATTAAAAATACAATACTACTGGGATTGATATACGGCATCATAACGCTCATTCGCCCTTCAAACGCAGTCCTTATTATCGTTTTTATCTTTTTTGACGCGAATTCCTTTAAAAGCATCAAGGATAAGATAGTACTCATCTGCAAGAAGCCTTTTCTTCCCGTTTTATTTTGCTTCCTCATTCTGCTGGTATGGCTACCTCAGCTTCTTTACTGGAAAGAAGTTACAGGTAGCTATTTTATTTATTCCTACCCAAATGAAGCTTTTTTCTTCAATCACCCGCATATCATCGATGGTTTATTCAGTTTCCGGAAGGGCTGGCTGACTTATACGCCTATTATGAGTTTTGCACTTTTAGGGTTCCTTTTTATGAATGACGAATTGAAACAGATTAGGTTTTCTCTGCTCTTGTTTCTGATCCCGAATCTTTACATTATCTTTTCCTGGTGGTGCTGGTGGTATGGAGGAACTATGGGGCAAAGGGCTTTAATCGATAGTTACGCATTGATGGCTGTTCCGTTGGCTTCATTTATAAAATTTCTAAGCAAAAGCTCAGTTGTTTACCGGATTTTATTTTTTTGTATGGCCCTTTTCTTTGTATGGCTTAATGTTTTTCAAACCTTCCAGCTCTTCAATGATTCACTGCATTATGATGCCATGACCAGCGAGCTGTATTTTAAACAATTCGGGAAACTGACCAAAATTACGGATTTTTACAAGTATTTGAATCCTCCGAATTATTATGAAGCTGCGAAAGGAAATGATTGTGATGACAACAGCCACATGAAAATCATAAATGACAACAATCATATTGAACTATTAGCATCCAATGCGAATTTTTTATCTGCCGAAAAATCTGACGGGAGTGTAATTACGGCAAACCAACCCTTTGCCGGTAAAAAAGAAATATTTATTATTTCTTTTTTACCGGATAGACGTGTTTCTTTTCAGGCATTTGATAGGCATTTTCTGTGTGCAGAACTGAGACGTCAGAATGAGATTACCTATACAAGAGATAATACAGGAAGCTGGGAAAGTTTTGAGCTTGTAAAACTGGATAACAATTCGATCGCCCTGAAGGCCGCAAATGGTAATTATTTAAGTATTGATGAAAAATCGATGCAACTTTTTGCAAGAGCAAAATCGATAGGCAAAAACGAAACATTCATCCTTATTCATACCAATGTTTCGTTTCCGTAATCATAAGGTTCCATTCAGTAACTAATTTGCGACTGACATCACAAAAAGGGTGATTGTAACATTTTATTCGGTCAATATCATTCTTTTTGTGTCAATGATTTTTCCATCAACAACTAATGAATAAACAAACATTCCAGGAGTTAGTTCATTACCACTAATT
>Ga0206879_1044_pt1 | contig 30915 bp, 18 predicted proteins | sample Alteio_BWOrgCont_5_FD_152897 | JGI IMG/M metagenome (GOLD analysis project Ga0206879, IMG submission 152897) | Enriched cells from forest soil in Barre Woods Harvard Forest LTER site, Petersham, Massachusetts, United States -... | ecosystem: Environmental > Terrestrial > Soil > Temperate forest > O... | reverse complement strand
ACGGTCAATTCATTGTCTTTTCCGATCACCGCAGTTGCCGAAAAACCGGGATTGAGTGTATCGTGATTGTATTTTGCATCCGCCGAATTAACCGTTACGGATTTGATTTTGCTGGCATCTTTGATAGAGCCGGTTACAACTGCTTCCTGCTTATCTGCAGGAAGCCTGACCCTGTTTTTCTCGTCTGATTTAGGGAAGATCAATTCGATTTCCGGCTTGAACGTCTCACGGTTCAATTCAAAAAGCCTGGCATCAGCAGCTTTCATCATTTCTTTGGCAGTTGAATTTCCGGGAGCTATGGTCGTAATTTTTTCGTAATCGGCAGAGGCCAGCTTAAAACTCGTCACCTGCTCGTAATTCGAGGCCCGGCGGTAATAAGCGGCCAGATTTTTGGGATTCATCCCGATTACTTTTGAATAATCGAATATCGCATTCTGAAATTGTCCCAATTTTTCATAATATTCGGCCCGCTTCATAAAAAGGTCTTCATTGTTCATGTCCACCGCAATTACTTTTGAAATGTCATTTACAGAAGCTATGTAATCATTCTTACTGGCATAAATCATACTTCTGGCATAATAAACATCCTTGTTGTTCGGATCTTTTGCCAAAGCAGCAGCCGCAACACCCATTGCCTCGTCCGTTTTTTTAAGTCTGTTTTCCTCCAGCATAAGCCCAACATAAGCCGGAATATATTTTGAATCCCAGGATTTAGAGTTCTTGTATTCACTCTCTGCGGTAATGTAATCCTGAGTGCTGTCCAGTACAACAGCGTGATAATAATAGGCTGTAGCAGACTTCCTGTTGTCCAGCCAAAGAGATGTTGCTTCCAATGCATCTTTGTAATTCTTAAGCTTAAGCAGATTTTTTACCAGGTATTCCAGAGCAAGATTGTATTCCTTATCCAGGTTTATAGCTTCTCTCAGCATAAGGTCTGCATCTGCATACTTACCCATTTGATAATACATTCTTCCTGCGTTGTAATAAAATTCTTTGTCTTTGGGTGCAATAACGATTCCCCGCTTGTAATCATCCAGTGCGCTGGCAGTCCTTCCTGTTTTCTCATAACACAAAGCCCTGCCCAGGTAAGCCTTACTGTATTTAGGGTCCATATCCAATGCCTTGGTATAATTATTGATGGCATCTTCGTAATTGAAATTTTCCTGAAACTGCTCGGCAATAGCGCAAAATTTCTTTGGCGTTTGGGCGTTTGACCTGAAACAACAAACGATGAGAAAACACAGGAGAAGCCCTTTTCTAAACATGCTGTACAAAAATAAAAAAAACGGTCAAAGAAATTAATTAAAATCAGGTAGATTTGAATAAAATCGATTGGCAAAAATGAGCAGAATCGAAATTCAGCCCGGAAAAGGCAAACTCCTTATTGCCGAACCCTTTATGAAAGACCCTTATTTTAAAAGGGCTGTTGTTTTGCTGGCCGATCACGATGAAAAGGGCTCCTTCGGATTTATCCTTAACAAAGCGATCGAACTCGAACTCAATTCGGCCGTTGTCGATTTTCCTGAATATACAGGTTCTCTTTATCTCGGCGGCCCGGTAGGTACCGATCAGCTCTTTTACATTCACAGTATGGGTGAAACGATCCCCAAAAGCATCGAACTTTTTCCGGGTGTCTGGTGGGGAGGCGATTTCAAAAAAATCAAAAACTGTATCCGTAAAAAAGAATGCCGCCCTGAACAGATACGGTTTTTCGTCGGCTATGCCGGATGGGATCCAAGCCAGTTGGATAAGGAACTTAAAGAGAAATCCTGGATTGTTTCAAAACCCGAAATCGATACAATTATGAAGCCCGATACCACCGACCTTTGGAACCGAGTCGTCAGATCTCTGGGTGGTGAATACCGTATGATGGCCAACTTTCCTGAAGATCCTCAGTTGAATTAATTAGCATTCCTGCGAAGGGAACCGAGGTGGGTTTATTTTTCTTCCAGCCAGGCCTTTCTAAGCCTGGCCTGCTCAGGGCTGATGTTGGTTTCCACAGTCAGAACATCCTTCACGGCCAGTTCAACAGGGACGAGCTTGACGCTCAGTTTCATCTTATGAGGTTTCCCGTTTTCATCCTTGCGGACGATGTTCAGTTTCAGCACGGATCCTTCTTTGGCATGATCGACATACTCCTCCAGTACTTTTTCCACCGTTTTAATCTCCAGTTTTTTTCCGTTAATTTTAATCAGATCATCTCCCACTTTCAGTCCAATGCTTTTCCCAAAAGCATTGGCGTTTTTATAGCTGTCCGGATGAATATAAAATTTACCGGTTTCCATATCGTAAGCCGGATTGATGCCTCCCAGCGGAGAAATAAGCTGTTTCATGACAGAATCCTTAAACGTGATTCCTATCCTTTTTAATTCTTCCGCAAGCGGAAGAGGTTTGTTTCCTGAAACATAGGTAGTCAGGAAAACCCCTATTTCAGGATAGGTCAGTCTTGTAATTTCTGAAAACAACTCGTTATCCTTAAAGGACTTGTCCTTGCCGTATACTTTAGACAGATCCTTCATCAGGTTCTGCAATCCGTAGCTGCCCTTGGAACAGGTCCTGAGTTCGATGTCCAGACAGAGACCAATCAGGGCTCCTTTCTGATATACATTGTCATACTGATCTTTGTATTTTTTAAGGCAGCCGAGGCTCATTTCTGTAAACGGCAGGGTATCGTTAAATGCTGCCGCTGCTTCAATTTTTTTGTGCAGTACATCTGCATAGCCCTCAAGGTTTATCAACCCGCTTACCACCTGCACATGACCGGCACAATATTCAGTCAATCCTTCGTACATCCAAAGGTGAGCAGACATTTTGGGAACATTGTAATCAAAATTTCCAATTTCCTCCGAGTGAATGCTTAAGGGAGTAATGATGTGAAAAAATTCATGCGCGGCAAAATCCCTCACCTGACTGGCCAGTTCGGAGGCATCCATTTCAGGAAAAACATAAAACGATGAATAGGAATGTTCAAGAGCGCCATAAGCCCCTGACCGTGGGGCTTCCGAAAGAATATCAATAATAAAGGCATATTTGGCTATGGGCAGCTTTCCTCCCAGATAATCCTTTTGCGCGTTCAAAATGGTACTTATGGTTGCGGCAATACGACCGGCATTGTCTGTCTTTTTTGCAGAATAAACTGAAATTAAAATCCGGGCTCCTCCGATACTCAGGGTAGTGGTATCGGGCACGCAAAACATAATAGGTGAATCAACCAGACGCATGTAATCAGATACCGTATACGTTTCCCCGGTTGCCGTATTCTGGTCTGAGACGAGTGAAGTTGACCCGTAGAATTTACGTGGTTTTCTGAATTCAAGCTGAAAAGGATTCAATTTATAGCCGTCAAAGTATCCGAAAAAACCGTGCGTATTGATCACGAAATTTTTGTCCTTTTCTATATTCGTTCCTCCCGGCTCAAAAACAAAATTGTCCGTGATTTTAGTATGCCAGGTGTCCTCCACCCTGTAGGTAATTTTTCCTATTGTCTTTGCCTTCCTGATTTTCCAGCTATTGATGTCCAGGCGCTCAGTTTCCAGGGCTTTTCCTTCTTTGTCCAGAACCGTAAAGTCAGAAACAAAGCGTCCGAAATCGTACACCGCATAGGTTCCCGGAACAATGGCCGGCAACCGGTAAATAACTTCATCAGTGGTAAAATCAGGTGGTGTCAGGCTGACTTCGAGGCGGTCGTTCTGAACGGTTGTCAGATCTGCAAAAAAATGATACGACGCATCTGCAAAAACCGGGTTTGCTGCCAGTATAAGTCCGAGACTACTACTAAAGAGAAGAAATCGTATTCTGTTTTTCAAAATAGAAGTTTTAGTTTTTAAAATCGCAGTTTTAAACCGTCAAAGGCAAGTGAAACCAAGTCCGGCAATTCTTTTTCCACCTGCTCATACTTACCAAGCTGATGGCTAATGTGTGTGAAATAGGTCTTTTCTGCTCCCAGTTCTTTGGCAAGGGCAACGGCCTGATCCAGGGTGTAATGGGACACATGTTTTTCCCTTCGAAGTGCATTCAAAACCAATACCTTCGATCCTTTGATCTTTTCTTTTTCACTGTCAGCGATTGAATTCGCATCCGTTATATAGGTAAAATCACCTACTCTGAAACCCAGCACCGGCAATTTATGATGATACACTTCAATGGGAATAAAGGTAGTGGAACAAATGGTAAAAGGAGCTGAGCCGATTTCAAACAAATTGATTTCGGGAACTCCGGGGTATTTCAGGTCTTCAAAAACATAAGGGAATTCCCTTTTAAGCGCCAATTGAACGCGTGCTGTGGCATATACGTCAATTTTCTTTTTCAATATGTAATTAAATGCCCGTATGTCGTCCAATCCTGCAACATGATCCTTGTGTTCATGTGTAAAAAGAACCGCATCAAGCTGTTTGACCTTTTCTCTGAGCATTTGAAATCTGAAATCAGGTCCGGTATCGATCACAAAAACTTTTCCTTTATCTTCAATAAGTACAGAGCTACGCAACCTGTTGTCTTTGGGATTTGCTGACTGACATACCTCGCAGGGGCATGCGATAACCGGTACACCCTGGGAAGTGCCGGTACCCAAAAAGGTAACCGTCATTTTGCGACGGGCATTGGATACATCTTCATCAGTGAATTCAGACAATAATCAACCTCCGCTTTACTTGAGTATTTACTGAACGAAAATCGTACCGAAGGCCTGCTCTGGTCAGATCCGATGGCCCGAAGAACATGAGATCCCTGGTTGCTGCCTGAAGTGCAGGCGCTTCCGCCGGACGCGGCAATGCCATCGATATCCAGATTAAACAGCATCATTTCAGCCTGTGGATTGGCCGGAAAAAGCACATTCAGTATTGTATAAAGACTGCTCCCTCCTGCATCGCCGTTGTAAGCGATATCAGGAATGGCGGACTCCAGCCTTTGCATCATGTACTTTTTGATTTCTGTAATCTGCTGCTGATGTGCAGCCATGTCCCTGTGAGCAATTTCCATTGCTTTGGCAAGACCCACAATTCCGTGTACGTTTTCTGTTCCCCCTCTGCGGTTTCGCTCCTGGGACCCTCCGTAAATAAATGGTCCTGTATGGATGGCGCTATTCACATACAAAAAACCAACTCCTTTGGGACCGTGAAATTTATGGGCCCCGCAGGTCACATAATGCACCTTGTTCGCTTGCAGATCCATTGCATAATGAGCCATGGTCTGAACAGTATCCGAATGAAAAACCGAATTGTATTTTTCACACAACAGCCCGACCGCTTTCATGGGTAACAGGTTACCTATTTCATTATTGGCATGCATCAGGGAAACGAGCGATCTGCCCTTTTCTTTCAGCAAGTCCTCCAGATGATCGAGGTCAATATGTCCGTTCGCTTTCAACTTAACAAAGCTCAATTCAATTCGTCCCTGCTTCTCCAAAGCCTCCAGGGTATGAAGAACGGCATGGTGTTCAATTTTTGAACTGATTGCATGTTTAAGGCCTAAATCCCTGACACTGCAGAAAATGGCCTGGTTGTCAGCTTCTGTTCCTCCGGAAGTAAAAAAAATTTCTGAAGGAGAAACGTTGAGAAGCCTGGCGATCGTTTTTCTCGAATTTTCAATGAAAGCCCTGGTTTGTCTTCCAAAGCTATGAATTGAAGATGGGTTTCCATAGAAATCCTTCATTACCGGAACCATCGCATCCAGAACTTCCGGCTCGATTGGCGTTGTTGCCGCATTGTCAAAGTAAACCTTCACGTGCTACTATTTTTAATACTTCAAATTTACGGATTATTGTACAATCCGTTGGGTTTTTATCAGTTCCCGTATGTCCAGCATAATTTTCTTCGCCAGGTTATCTGCAGTCGTTTCAGACTCGCTTTCAGAGTATATCCGGATAATGGGTTCTGTATTTGATTTTCTAAGGTGTACCCATTCTTTTGAATTGAATTCAATTTTCAGCCCGTCAATCGTATTGATCGGGTGTTTTTTATATTTCTCCTGAATTCCTTTGAGTACCAGGTCAACATTCAGTTCAGGTATCAATTCGATTTTATTTTTTGAAATATGATATCCCGGATAAATCGAACGAAGCATGGAGCAACTCTTGCCGTATTTGGCAAGATGGCTCAGAAAAAGAGCGATCCCGACCAGGGCATCCCTGCCGTAATGAAGTTCGGGATAAATAATTCCTCCGTTTCCTTCTCCGCCGATAAGCGCTTTGAATTCCTTCATCAACCTGATGACATTAACTTCGCCTACGGCTGACGCGGCATAATTACCTCCGGCTTTTTCAGTGATATCTCTCAGGGCACGTGTAGATGATAAATTAGAAACCGTATGCCCTGCTTTAGGGTTATTTTTCAGCACATAATCCGCAACAGCAACCAGGGTATACTCTTCACCGAACATTTCTCCGTCTTCGCTGACAATAGCCAGCCGGTCTACGTCGGGGTCTACTGCAATTCCCAGATGGGCTTTTGATTTAGCAACCGTTTTTGCAAGTTCTCTTAAGTTTTCAGGCAGAGGTTCCGGATTGTGCTGAAATTCACCGTTCGGCTCGCAGCCAATCTTTACAATGTCCTCCACTCCAAGCGCATTCAGCAGTAAGGGTACCACAACTCCACCGGAGGAATTCACACAATCAATCACGACCTTAAACTTCCTGCTCCTGATGGCTTGAACGTCAACAAGCGATAGTCCCAGTATTTTTGAAATATGTTTTTGAAAATACGTATCATTTCGCTTTATCTTTCCCAGAACATTTACCTCAGCAAATGAAAACTGTTCCTGCTCAGCTATTCTCAGCACCTGCTCTCCCTCCTGTTCAGAAATAAATTCTCCCTTTTCATTCAACAACTTTAAGGCATTCCATTGCTTGGGATTGTGACTGGCGGTTATGATAATTCCCCCATCGGCATGTTCCTCCGGAACAGCAATTTCCACCGTTGGGGTCGTCGAAAGCCCGATGTCAATGGCGTCAATACCAAGTCCCTGGAGCGTTCCCAACACCAGGTTATTGACCATATCACCTGATATGCGGGCGTCTCTTCCCACCACTATATGTATACGCTGGCTTTTGGATTGCTGTTTTACCCAGGATCCGAAAGCGGCCGTATATTTTACCACATCCACAGGTGTCAGGCCTTTGCCCGAAGCACCGCCTATGGTGCCCCGTATACCCGAAATCGACTTTATAAGTGCCAAGATCTATCGTTTTTGAAGTGTACAAAGATAAATTATTATTGCTCATCCGGGCTGTGTATTCCCTTTAGGGTAGAACTTAAGTTCCTTGGGTATAAATCCTTACCTTTGTCACATCATTTCAGAACAGCATGTCAGAAAATAATGAAGATTTTGAGGAAGGGGAAGATCAGGAAGCAGCCCGACTGGTTGAACGCTTTGAAAAAATGATCGCTTCAGGCTCAACCATGTTTTTCGACGCTCACGAACTCGAGGAAATTGTTGAATATTACATTGACGAGAATAATCACAAACAGGCTCTGACAGCTATTGAATTTGCCCTCAAAAATTATTCCTTCGCAACCTTCTTTCTTTTGCGCAAGGCACAGCTTTTATCTGCTGCCAATCAAACCCACCAGGCCCTGGAAATACTCAGTCAGGCCGAACGCCTTGATCCGGCCAATGACGAGCTGTTCATGACAAAAGGAGGTGTTTACAGTCAGATGGGACTTACAGACCAGGCCATCGAAAACTACAAAAAAGCATTGGACTTTACCGAAGTTCCGGACGAGGTGTATTTAAATATGGCTTTTGAATTTGAAAACACCGGAAAAACCGAGGATGCAATTTATTACCTTAAAAAGTCGGTTCAGGCCAATCCCGAAAACGAAGCGGCCCTTTACGAACTTGCTTTCTGCTATGAAATAACCAATAAGTCAGAACTGGCCGTCAGCTTTTATACAGAGTTTCTCGATAAGCATCCGTATTCAAAAACAGCCTGGTTTAACCTCGGCGTAGCCTACAACCGGCTCAAGCTATATGAAAAAGCCCTTCTGGCTTACGATTATTCCATTGCTATTGACGATACATTCGCTTCTGCTTATTTTAACAAAGCCAACGCGCTTGCCAATCTTGAACGTTACGACGAGGCGATAGAAACGTACAAAGAAACATTCCTTTACGAACTGCACGATGCCCTGGCCTACTATTACATCGCTGAGTGCTACGAAAAGAAAGAAAATTACGATCAGGCTCTTGTTTACTACAGCAAGGCCAGCAAAACAGATCCTCAGCTTGCCGATGCCTGGCTGGGCATCGGAATTTCGCTGGATTCACTTGATCGCACATCCGAAGGTATTCATTACATAAAAAAGGCGCTTGATCTTCAACCCGAAAATCCCATATTCTGGTACGTTTACGGAGATATTCAAAGCAAAATGGGGTTTGTCGAAGAGGCGGGGATAGCCTACAACAAGGTAACCGAACTCGAACCCGAAAACAAAGAAATCTGGCTCGATTATTCGAACCTGCTCGATAGCCAGTCAGACAAAACAGGAGCTTTGGAAATTCTGGCTGAAGGGGTCAAAAACCATCCCGACAATCCCGAGTTGCTTTACCGCATTTCTGCCTGCCTGTTCAGCGCCGGTCAAAAACAGGAAGCTCTGAGTTTTCTGCACAAAGCCCTGGGGCTTGATTATGACAAACACATCGACCTGTTTGAATACATGCCACAGCTAAAGGAAAATCCTGCTGTTACAGGCCTTATTGAATCCTATAAAAAATGAATTTCGAACTCAGTCACCTTCCTTCCCGTATTGAAAAACCACGCAAGAGCGGACTCACCATGATGATGGATAAGGGCCTGAGCCTGCGGCAGGCAGAGGATTTTATCGAACAGAATGCGGAGTATACTGATTTTGTAAAGCTCGGATTCGGAACCTCCTACCTTACAAAAAGCCTCGAAAAAAAAATCAGCATCTACAAAAATGCCGGGATCCGGGTCTATCTGGGAGGAACGCTTTTTGAAGCTTTCATTATCCGTAACCAGTTTGATCAGTACCAGCGGCTTCTGGATAAGCTCAAACTTGACACAGCCGAAGTCTCCGACGGCTCCATTAATCTGGCCCATGAAAAAAAATGTGAATACATTTCCAAACTGGCAAAAAATTTTACGGTGGTATCTGAAGTCGGTTCTAAAGAAGAAGGTTTTGTCATACGACCCGCCATGTGGATCTCGATGATGAAAGCAGAACTCCAGGCCGGTTCGTTTAAAATTATTGCCGAAGCAAGAGAAAGCGGCACAGTAGGAATATACCGTTCAAGCGGGCATGCACATACCCTGCTCATCAATAAAATACTCAGCACCGTCGATAAAAATGATATACTGTGGGAAGCCCCTCAGAAGTCTCAGCAAGTCTGGTTTATCAAACTGCTGGGGGCCAACGTCAATCTGGGCAACATTGGTGCAGATGACGTTATTCCGCTTGAAACACTGAGACTTGGGCTTAGGGGAGATACCTTTTTTACTTTCCTTCCGAAAAATCTTCAAAAACAGGCAAATTAATTGAATTTAAACAGATACGCATGCAAGAACTGACTGTACAGGAATTAAAAAAACTGAAAGACGCCAAGGCTGACTTTCAGCTGATCGACGTAAGAGAGCCCCATGAAACAGAAATCGCCACAATTGGCGGAGAACTTATTCCAATGGGAGAGGTACTGGACAACCTGGACAAAATCAGTAAAGACAAACAGGTAGTGGTCTATTGCAGAAGCGGCAAACGTTCTGCTTCCATCGTGAATGCGCTTGAACAAAGAGGCTACAGCAAAGTGTACAACCTGGCCGGAGGAATACTGGCCTGGGCAGATGCGATTGACCCGGCCATGACTAAATACTGAACCTGAATGATACACTACCTGCTGGATTTGTTTTTGCACCTGGACAAACACCTTACCCATATTGTCCAGCACTACGGAATGCTCTCTTACCTCATTTTATTTCTGATCATTTTTACAGAAACGGGTCTGATCGTAATGCCACTCTTACCAGGGGACTCCCTGCTTTTTGCCGCCGGGGCTATGTGTGCCCTTCCCGGAACAGATGCGGCGGGTTCAACTGCTTTAAACATACTGTTTGTAATTCCCCTGCTCATTGTTGCAGCCCTGATGGGAGATAATGTCAATTATTTTGTCGGACACTTTCTGGGTGAACGTATCAAAAAACGCAGACGTATCCTGTTTTTCAAAAGCGAATACATCACCGATACAGAAAACTTTTACGAAAAACACGGCGGTAAAACGGTCGTCATGGCGCGATTTGTCCCTATTGTCCGCACCATAGCCCCTTTTGTTGCCGGCGCCGGAAGCATGAAATATGCGCGTTATATTTTATTTTGTATCGCAGGAGCCTTTATCTGGGTGACAGGCCTGACCACCCTTGGCTATCTGTTCGGAAACATACCGATCGTCAAAAACAACTTTGAGCTGGTTATTTTCGGGATTATTTTTCTATCCATTCTTCCCGTTATCATTGCATTTGCCAAATCAAGGATGAATAAGGAATGAAGATGAAGGTCTTCGGATTGATCGGATTCCCGCTTGGCCATTCCTTTTCTGAGAAGTATTTCAGGGATAAATTTGTTAAAGAAAAGATCAGCGACTGTGATTACCAGCTCTTCCCGCTGCAATCCATTGATGAATTTACCGGCCTGATTCAAAGCCGGCCCGATCTGGCCGGCCTGAGCGTGACTATTCCATACAAAGAAAAAGTCATTCCTTTTTTATCCGATCTGGATGAAACGGCTAAAGCGATAGGAGCAGTCAACTGCATCAGGATCATCCGAACTCCTGCAGCGTCGGGCCGCTCATCAACTGCCCATTCTGAACCCCGTCTAATCGGATACAATACCGATGCCTACGGCTTTTCCCAAAGCATCAAACCCTTCCTTGAAAGCCGGCACCAGCGGGCCCTGATACTCGGCGCAGGCGGTGCAGCCAAAGCCGTCGAGCACGCGCTGCGGAAGCTGGGAGTTGACACGCTAACCGTAGTCCGCAAACCTGCCCCCACAAAACCCGGCCAACTGCTGTATTCAGAGGTAAACAAAAACGTTCTTTCTTCCCATCTGCTGATTGTAAACACAACACCTCTGGGAACCTTTCCTGACGTTGACGATGCACCGGCCATTCCTTATGAATTCCTGGGTCCTGATCATTTACTCTACGATCTGGTTTACAATCCTCCCGAAACGCTTTTTCTGAAAAGCGGAAAAGCCCGGGGAGCGCAAACCCTTAATGGGCTTAAAATGCTGGAGCTTCAGGCGGACAGGGCGTTTGAAATTTTCAATTGCAGCGATTAGCTCACAGGTTCCTTAATTGTTGCCAATCCCTCTGTAGGAGGTGAAGGACTTGAGAACTTATATTTCAAACTTGCACCCATTTCGGCTCCGACCGCATTATTAATCGCCAATGGCCAATTTAGAAATGTACGTCTCCATATCCTTATCCCCCCTGCCCGACAGATTCAGCACCAGCACTTCCTGCTCCTTGGCTTTCAGATTTTCAAGTTCAGCCAGGGCGTGAGCCGATTCGAGGGCCGGGATAATTCCTTCCAGACGGCAGAGCAAAAAGGCAGCCTTAAGCGCTTGTTCATCGGTAACTGAAGCGAACCTGGCCCGGCCGGTTTTGTGTAAATGAGCATGTATAGGGCCTACTCCCGGATAATCCAGTCCTGCCGAAAGGCTGTAAGGTTCAGTGATCTGGCCATCCTCCGTCTGCATCAGCAGGGTCTTGCTTCCATGTATGATTCCTGGTCTGCCCAGAACACTTGTTGCAGCAGAGTGTCCGCTGTGGATTCCCTTACCGGCAGCTTCAACAGCAATCAATTGAACCCTCTTGTCATTCATAAAATGGTAAAAGGCCCCTGCAGCATTGCTTCCTCCTCCGACACAGGCCACAACATAATCCGGATAATCTCTTCCCGTCTTCTCCGCAAGCTGAATTTTAATCTCAGCGCTGATCACGGCCTGAAAACGGGCCACCATGTCCGGATAAGGATGCGGTCCAACAACAGAACCGATAATGTAATACGTATCCAGCGGATGATTGATCCAGTCCCGTATGGCCTCATTGGTGGCATCCTTAAGTGTTTTGCTGCCGCTCAGGGCAGGAACAACTTTAGCGCCCAGCAATTTCATGCGGGCCACGTTCGGAGCCTGACGCTTTATATCCACTTCGCCCATGTACACCACACATTCCATATTCATCAGCGCGCAGACCGTAGCCGTTGCTACTCCGTGCTGCCCGGCGCCTGTCTCGGCAATGATCCTGGTTTTACCCAAACGTTTGGCCAGAAGAATCTGACCAAGCGTGTTATTTATTTTATGTGCTCCGGTATGATTAAGGTCCTCGCGTTTTAAAAACACATTTGTTTTGTAATGCTCCGACATACGTTTGGCAAAATAAAGCGGAGAAGGACGGCCCACGTAATCCTGCAGAAGGGAATTCAGTTCCTTTTGAAAGGTGGGCTCATTTATGATTCCCAGATAGTTTTTCCGGAGTTCCTCGACATTGGGATACAGCAATTCAGGAATAAAGGCTCCTCCGAATTCTCCGTAATACCCTTTTTCGTTTACGGTAAACTTATTGTCTTTCATTTCCTTAATTGATAAAGTAATTCTTTTAACTGTCCGGCATCTTTCAGCCCCGGCCTCTTCTCCACCCTGCTGTTCACATCTATCCCTGCCATACCAAACATTTTTTCTTTAGAACCCTTAGTCTGACTAGTACTCACCAAGGAGAGAACTTCCTCCACCCCAATCCCCCCGCTCAGCAGATAAGGCGTTTTCCCTTTGTAATTTTTTAGCAAATTCCAGTCGAATGTTTTGCCACTTCCACCATGTTTCTTTGTTTTTGTATCAAACAAAAAATACCTGCACGAACCCGAATAACCCTCCGTACTTTTAAAATCAAAAGCTGAATCCACTGCGAATGCTTTAATAACAGCAACGAATTTAGCAATCTCTTTACAAAATGCAGGACTCTCCTCTCCGTGCAGCTGAACAAAATCGAATCCGAAGGCTTTCACTTTTTCGGCAATGAACTGTTCATTAGAATTCACAAACACCCCCACGCGCTTTATAGAGCGCGGCAGACGCCTGACCGTTTCGGTTTTAAGAATTCTGCCTGCATTTCTTTTCGAACCTTTGTAAAAAATAAATCCCATAAAATCAGGGCCAAGAGCCGACACCGCCTCCATATTTCCGGCATATTTCATGCCGCAAACTTTTACAAGTACTTTTTTTTTCCTCATAACCCATTACTTTTTCATTCCCCGCAACTTAAAGACCGTAACGCATCACAAAATCGTTCATAAAATACCCGCTGCCGATATCAAAATCCTCACAGCGTTCAATTGCAAATCCGAGCTTAAAGTAAAAATTAATGGCCTTGTAATTCATGCGGTTAACCGTCAGTTCAATTCTTTTGGGTTGATTTAAAAGCGACAACACATGGGTAAACAGAGCCTTGCCTATCCCCCGTTTCTGTCTGCTGCTGTCTATGTAAAATTTATGTATAAAATAGTCCCGTTCCTGCTTTTTGCTGACCGATAAAAATCCGATCGCATCAGCACCCTCATAAGCCAGCGTAAATGCATGATCCTCCTTCATTTGCCTGAGCAGGCTGTCCCTTGAATACATTGCCTCCAGCATGTAGTCAATCTGCTCCTGTGTAATAATATCAGGATAATGCGCCTTCCAGATCCGGTGCGCCAGTGAGGCAATAAGCTCAATATCGTCAGCTGTCGCCTGCCTGAAAATCAATTTTATTTGGCCTTCAGTTTAATGTCCTTGTCCACTTCAGTGGCAAAAGAAACCTTATCCAGAACATTGATGTTTTCAGAATACGGTTCAAAACCCGATGCCTCCAGTTCCATTTTATAGCTGCCGGGAGGTAAAATAATAACGTACCTGCCTGACGAAGGGTTGGGTAAATAGTTTCCATAAACCTGCTGGGTTTTTGAATCAGTAACCGTTATAAAGACATCCGGGTAATTCACTTTCTTTCCGGGGTCAGCGGCCTGTATTGATCCGGTGATAACAGAATACTCCGGATCCACATCCGCAAAAGTAACCCGGTAAATATCCAGGTCTCCGTATCCTCCCTCGCGCAATGCCGAAATATAGCCATACCGGCCGTTCTCCGATAAGCGCAGATTCATGTCATCTTCCGGAGTATTAATAGGGTATCCCATGTTTTTAACAGTTCCCCATTTGTGGGTAGCCTCATCGTAATCCGCCTTAAAAATATCGTAGCCCCCCATGCTCGTATGTCCTTTCGAACTGAAATAAAGCGATTTTCCGTCCGGAGAAATATTTGGAAAATCCTCATCCAGCGAAGTGTTGATTTCCGGACCAAGGTTTTCCGGAGGCCCCCATGTTCCGTTTGGCAAAATTCTCGACACATAAATATCCACTCCGCCCAAACCTCCCGGCCTGTCACTGGCAAAATAAATAGCACTTCCGTCCGAAGTAATGGAAGCCGCAATTTCATGTCCCTTTGAGTTCACATTTTCGCCCAGCATTTGCGCCTTGGTAAAACCCTTGTCCCCATCCGCAGTCGACATGTAGATGTCTCCTGCTCCTCCTTTAAAATAATACAAAAGCATCTTGTCTCCCGTTCCCGAAAGTCCGATCACCTCTTCTGTTCCCTTGCCCTGGGTGATGGGAGGGCCAATTACCTGGGCCTTTGCGAACTGACCGTCCTTTACATTTGAAATAAATACAGTAGAAGGGTAATTCCCGTCAGGCCCCTGTTCCTGATCCGGCGAACCTGGGCGCTTCGAATTAAAAACCAAAAAACGTTCATCCTTCGGTATAAAAGGAAAATAGTCTGCATAAGCCGAATTCACGGTTTTTCCGAGATTTTCAAAACGTAACATTAACCGGAAACTTCATAATTTCCTTGGCGTTGATGCAGTCCTGAATCTGCCGGTCAACCTCTTTCAGGTTCTCCTGTTTTCCCTTGGCCTCTTGCTCAAAAGCAACGTAGGCCTTTATGGCATCGTCAAAACGATAGGCAAAATGATAGGCCCGTCCAAGCAGGAACCTGGCATTGGGATCGTAGTCCGCACTGCGGGTAACAATCTCCAGATACGGAATGGCTTTTTTCTTATTGATATTTGAATTCAGGTAACAAACCCCCAGGTCATAATTATACCTGACATTCTTGGGTTCCTTTTCCAGAAGGGCAAGCAAATCGTCCAGGGCAGAATCGTAATTGCCCCATTTCATTTTTTCCTCAGCAGTTTTCAGGTCGGCGTGTTTCGATTCGGTGTTTACCTGCGACCACGCACAAAGCGAAGCAGCCAAAAACACTGCGGTAAACCAATACTTAAAAGGGGTTAAATAAACGTTCATCAGGCACGGTAGGTTTGCAGGCAAATATAGGAAATAGCTTTACAGCCCCGAAAAGATAACTGTTATTTAATAGCCTTTGCATCCTGCTTTTTTTTCAAATACTTCAGAAACCGGCGTTTCAAATCCGTAAGCGTGTTAAATTCTTCCCGATAGAATATTCCAACCCCTTGGGTATAGGGAGAACTGATATTGATGATCGTGTTGTCGTTTGTCCTGTTAAAAGCTTTCAGCCTGAGTTTGCCATCGTTTGTCAGCTTGTATTCTACATTCATATCCCCAACAAGAGTGTTGGTATTCTGGGTTACTCCGGCCGCCTTTCCGAAATTTCCATCCAGCGATAACCTGTTGTTAAGCAACTGTGTTGAAAGGGCCACCTGCAAGTCCTCGTTGTTCAGCTTATCTCCTGCTACCCTTACGCCCACATCCACATCATTACTCACTTTACCGAGCATGTTGTTAAGCTGATTGGTAAAAAGTTCAGATCCGGCCATGACGCCCGAAGAAGGCAAGAGGTCTGAGGCTGACGAACCTCCTGACATGGACTGAGGTGTTATGAAACTCCCCAACACCATCAGGGAAAACACCTGCCTGTTGATCTCCAGGTCCGTATTAATCACGCTTCTTACATAACTCCTGGTACTTTCATCCACCGTGGGCAGATCTACTTCAAATGCAACATCAGGAGAGGTCAGCTTGTTGGTCAGAAGCAATTTGCACTCAACAGGGTAGCGTTTTTTGGCCGTAGTCGAATCCATCCCGGGAATCGGCCACAGGTAAGGGAAAAGGCTCGTTTTAAGTTTATACACCGCATCCAGATTGATTTCTGCTTCGTAAGGGTTGCCGCTCCATTTGATGGTCGCGCCCTTGTCAATACTAAATTTTTTATTGATAACATTTCCCAGTGTAAACAGGTAATCCCCGTTTACAACCGTATAATTGCCAAGCATATCAAATTTCCCCAGGGAATTGATTTCGAGCTTGATCTGTCCGGTACCCACCGCATTGATGACATCGCCTATCTTCTGATCAAAAATCAGATGAACTTCTGCATCGCTTGTTACATCCAGATCAAAATTCAATGTAAAGCCGCTCAGGTTCACCGTATATTTATTTTTTTTTACAGCTGACGTATCGTGATTTACAAACGAAATAAAATTATTTTCACCGACATCACCCGAATTCGACAAGGGAATATAGAGTTTGGTAAGGCTTGACTTCTTTCCCGTGCTGACCTTGTCGGTTTTCACATTGGCATCTATGAAAATCATTTTATTGAAAACGCCGTAGATCTTCACCGAAGGTCCACTGACATAGGCCTGACCATAGTAAAGGCTGTTTTCAGCTGAAGTGGTATTCAGTACCATGAGTTTAGTGGGGGCAAAATCAACATCCAGCCTGAAGTTGCTGAAATTGTCGTGCAAAATTTTTCCACTTTTAACAAGAGCCGTCCCCGATTCCTTATCGTGTAGTTCGAGGTCATCAAAACTAAAGGATCCCGGTTCTATGCGGATATCGTGCTTAAAAGAATAGGATGTTCCCAGATAGTCCACTGTAATTTTTTTTGCGTCAACTGAAAGCAAACCACTGAATTCAGGTTTTGCAATAGCCCCCTTCAGGTTTAATTTTCCCGAGAAAGCGCCTGAGAAATCCCGGCAATACTCCTTCACATAGGGTTTAAAAATTTCAAGGTTAAGGGCATTCAGGTTAAAATTCAAATCAACCTTGTTGCCGTTATCCTGAAAATAAAATCCGGTAAAAAGCAGATTCGGCAGCTGCGCCGGGCCAAACGATCCATCCAGAGCCAGCGCATTTTTCCAGCTTTCCCAGGTGCTTTTCAGGTAGCCTTCCCCGATATCCTGGTTGTTTACTTTCAAGCCCTTGAAAGCCAGATTACTAATGATCATGGAGGAATTGAATTTTCCGGCAAGTATCGTCGTCCCGTTAACCAGGCCTTTAAATTTCATATTGTCATCCGACCATCTGTTCAGGGTGGCGAGATTAAACTGAGACAGGTTGATATACAAACTGTCGTTCGAAAATTTAGAAAAACTTCCGTCAATGCTAATTTTCTGAAGGTTATTCGAAAATTCAAGCTGTCGTATTTCCAAATGAGAGGAATCAAGGGTTACCCGATTCGAAGAATTTACTTTCCAGATAGAATCTGTAACCGTAATTTCTGAGGGGAGAAAACCGAAAACCACCCCGGGGCCCGAGCAGCAAATAAGTTTCGCCTTTATCGATCCGTTGTTATCCGGATGAGAGTGGTTGGCCCATTGCATATCCAGTAAAGAAGAGTCATTCTGCATAAACAGGGATAAATTAAAATTCTTAAAATACACACTGTCCTTTACACTGACACGATCAGAAGTGATGTTCATGTTTAACCGGCCGTTTTTCATATCGGCTTTTAAGTCAAGGTTTTTGAGTTTCGTGTTGAAGGCAGAAAAGCCAGGAGAAAGAACCGAAGCTTTAAGTATTCCCTGAGAAGAATTGTAACTTCCGGTTAACTGGCTGCCATCTGCAATGGAAAAGGAAGGGAAAAACAGACCGGCAAAATCAGTTGTTTTTTTAAACCTGAGGTTCAAATCAAAATTCTGGTTTCCCGTTGTTTTCAATTTGATCGAACTGAAATAAGCCGGCATGGCACCGCTCAGTAGGTTTTCAACCGAACCTCCGAGCTCCTTGAATTTATAGGTCCCCGATAATTCCCCATCTAAAAAATCAGAGGATACCGTTAGTTGCTTTCCGCCCGTCCCTTTAGCGGAAGCAAAACTGAAGGAATTGAAAACGTAGTTCTCCTTATCTGCCCGAACGTGGATAGCACTGAGCGCGAGTTTTCCGGTAAGATTTTCAATTGAATTTCCGCTGGCATTAATTGACAGGTCAGTCGAAAAGGAATAGGCCTTCTTCCCTTTAATCAATCCGAGTGCACTTATGTTTGCCTGCTGCACTGTTGCATTACACGTCAAAAGCGGCAGTGACTGGCTTAGATCCAGGCCCATGTCACATTTCAACCGGCAATTGTCATCGTTCACAGTTAAATTACCGGCGAAAATTTTGTCTTTTAAATTCGCTGAAAACAGCATGTTCTTATAGGCATAACCCAGAATTGAAATACTGGTCAGGCTTCCATTCAACTCAAACGCGGCGTTGCTGAACGTGGTTCCTTTACCCTCCACTTTGGCATCAAATGAAGCCGTACCCAGTTTAGAAGTGGCTGCGATTTTCCCCAGATCAAAACCGCCCGAAGCAAGTTTACCTTTGTAAGAAAACTCATCCTCGCCGTTTTTACTGTTCTTATCCAGTCCAAAAGAAAGCGCCGTTGTCAGGTTACCCAGGGAAGTAGCAAATTCTCCGGATACGCCAAAGTCCGAAAGTAATCCGGCTACCTGCCCCTTAAAGACGATTTCTCCAAGTGGCGCGACGGCCGACGGCAGCCCGATTGTCCTTCCCGAATCAAAGGGATACAGCGGAAAATGCTGAAGGTCTGAAACGGTTGTTGTAAAACGGTTAGCTTTAAATTTAAGAACCATTTTATCCGGATTGGGAATACTGTCCAGATCAATGTCTCCTTCATATACACTAGACTTGTCCAGCTGGATTTTCAACTTTCTGCCCTTAAGCGCGCTTACTTTTCCGGTTACGCTTCCCGAAAAAGAAATTGTTCTTTGCAATCCATGCAGGGCAGGTGCAAAAAAAGCGACATCCGCAAGGTTGACCTTACCCGAATCAATAGTGCCTTTTATTTCAACTTTTGAAATAAAATCCTGGAAGTCCACGTAGCGGGAATACAGCATATCAAAATTTCCGTGAACAGAACTTCCTGGTGTTTTAATAACGAGCTTTCTGAATTTCATACCGGATGGTGAAACGCTGACATCTGCAAGCAAATCGTTCAAAACAAAACCGCATTTCTCCCGGGCCGATAATTGTTCGATGGTTACATAAACCGTGTCTTTTTTAAAATGAATGTTTTTCAGATCCCCGTATACCGAAGAGCATTCGAGGTCTGAATAATTCATTCCCCGGCTGTGACTGGTATCGCTCAGATCCTTATAGGCAAAAGAAAGATTGTGAAGCAAAATTTCTTCGCACCTCACCTTCCAGAGCAAGGAATCCTTGCTGCTCTTATTCGTATTTGCGAAAGCATCCAGTATAAACTGAAAGTTCAATTGCTTTTCATCTGCATACCGGATCAGATTCAGCCGGGGATTTACCACTTCCAGATCAGAGACGCTCAGCTCCCGTTTGGAAAAACTCAAACGACTAAGGTTCAGTTTCAGCTGGCTGAAATAAATCAAGGTATCCTTGTGCTGGTCCTCCACATACACATCGCTCAGGACAAACTTTTTAAAAAACTCCACATCCACTTTCCCCACAGTTACCCGGGTATTCAGTTTAGAGGAGTAATAGGCAGCTATTTCATGTGTGAGTGTAGTCTGGACTCCTGGTGAGCGCAAAGCAAGCAATCCGCCGCTTATAAAAAGAATAAGCGCGGCCAAAACGATCAGGACTATTTTAATTCCTCTTTTGATATAACAGGGCTTTAAACTAATTTTAGCCTACACAAATTTAATCAAAGCGTATTGGATAAAATAATGATTCTGGGCATTGAGTCTTCCTGCGATGATACCTCCGCGTCCGTTTTCGAGAACGATTTCATGCTTAGCAATTGCATTGCAGGCCAGGAAATTCACAGGCAATATGGAGGCGTAGTTCCCGAACTGGCTTCCAGGGCACATCAGAAAAATATAGTGCCGGTCACGGAAGCTGCTCTGGGAAAAGCCGGCATTAAAAAAGAGCAACTCAGCGCCATTGCCTATACACGGGGACCGGGTCTGATTGGCTCCCTGCTGGTCGGAAGTTCCTTTGCGAAAGGACTCGCTCTGGCCCTGAACATTCCGCTTCTGGAGGTAAATCATATGCAGGCCCATGTTATGGCCCATTTCATAAGGTCTGATGCCTCCCAAAAACAGCCTGCCTTTCCCTTCCTTTGCCTGACCGTTTCCGGCGGACACACTCAAATTGTACTGGTCAGCGATTACCTGAAAATGGAAGTGTTGGGAGAAACACTGGATGACGCTGCCGGAGAAGCGTTTGACAAGGCCGCAAAAATAATGGGGTTACCCTACCCAGGCGGTCCTTTGGTCGACAAATTGGCCAAAGAGGGAAACCCGCTATCCTTTGTCTTTCCACATCCTAAAGCCCCCGGCCTGAATTTCAGTTTCAGCGGACTTAAAACATCTTTTCTTTACTTTGTCAACAATGAGCTGAAAAAAGACAACGACTTTATTCAAAAAAACAAAGCCAACCTGAGCGCCAGCATTCAGAAAACAATCATCGATATACTTATTGCAAAACTCAGGCAGGCGTCCCGGCAAACAGGAATTAAAGAAATCGCCCTGGCCGGCGGAGTTTCAGCCAATTCGGGTCTTCGCCATCGCCTTCTGCAGGAAGGCCTTCAAGCAGGCTGGAATGTATACATTCCAGAACTTCAGTTCTGTACAGACAACGCTGCAATGATTGCGCTTACAGGGTATTATAAGATGAAGAAGGGCCAATTCAGTACCCAGGAGGTCAGTTCAACTGCCAGATACCCTCTAAATAATCGCTGAAGTCTGATTAAAGATTGATGCCATTCCGTAGAGATTAAAGTATATTCGTGCTGTGCAGTTAAAAAAAAGCAGACTTCCTGCAGGTTCTATGTTCGGCTTTTACACAAGCCCAAATTCCGTTTTTTTCTTTTCAGTGGACTCCTGTTTGCCGGTAATCCATCCCAATTAAAACAGAGCTTACAAGGCTATGGCTTGCTGTTTACTCCCAACAAAGGACAGGTAGCCGATAAGAGCGGGAAATTGCGAACGGATATCTACCTACTTAGATAATGAAAAACAGGATCGTTCTCCGGTTGGGCATTGCTTTCGTTTCCCTAATTTTCAGGGGACCTTTTGGGGGCAGCGGACGATAAAAATCGTCGAAAAATCCCGAAAAATTCGTACCTTTAACTGTCATGAAGGGTAAGAATTGGCTTGTTTTCTGTGTCGGGGTGATCTGTTTGGTTTTTTTTTCGTCCCAATCTATACGGGGGCAACAAACGAATAAGCAAAAAGCCAGCACCAACGAAGTCTCCAAAGCACTTGAACGCCTGCCCGTTTTGTTCAGAAAAAATCAGGGGCAGTGGAACAAGGCAATTCTTTACAATGGAAGTTCTGCCCGATGGAATGCCAATGTCAATTTTCTTCAAAACGGGATCAGCTTCGGATTTAACAGGCCGCTCCCCAGGGCTTCCAATACGGCCATAGAACAATACGAAAAATTAGTATGGAATATTTACTTTAAAAATGCAAACCCTTTTCTAACGGTGGAACCCGAAGGAATGAAGGAGAGCCATACCAATTACCTGATTGGGGATCCCTCCAATTATAAAACAAATGTACCGGATTGTAAAATTTTGCATTACCGGAACATTTACCCCGGGATTGATGCAGATTATTACAGTGCTGATCAAAGTCTCAAATACGACTTCATTATTCAGCCCGGCTCAAATCCTGCCACTATTGAATTAACTGCAGCGGGGATAAAAAAACTAACCCTTAATCCGGCAGGAGAGCTCGAAATTAAAACAGCCTGGGGTATACTTACGGAAAAAATTCCTGAATCCTACCAGTTAATCAACGGCGTTAAAAAAACGGTTTCCGTTCGGTACCGCCTTCTTAGCGATACCACATATGGATTTGAAACCCAATCAGACTATGATGCTGAGTTCAGTCTGATTATTGATCCGGTTACCCTTGCATGGTCAACCTATTTTGGGAATACCAGCGGAGACTACTCCAGCAATTTCAGCTACCTCACCTGCATAGATGTGGATCCTGCAGGCAATATTTATGCAACCGGATTTTACGACGGAAGTTTTCCTGTAACTGCCGGTACTTACCAAACGCTCTATGGAGGGGGCGGTTCAGCTTACAATGCTGATGCCTACGTTTTTAAATTAAATCCAACTGCTTCCGCCGTAATTTACGCCACGTTTATGGGAGGACAAGGCCGTGATGAAGGTTATGGAATACGTGTAAATTCAGCAGGAGAAGCATTTGTTACAGGTTATACCGGATCAAGTGACTGGCCGTCAACCGGAACTTTAAGCGCCACAAATGCTTTTGCCATTGAATTGAACGCAGCCGGATCGGCAGCTGTTTATCAGCTGCGCCTTGCTGGTAACGGTACAGACTATGGTACGGCGATTAACATCAATTCAAACAATGAAGCCTTTATTATGGGCTGTACCAGTTCCACCGATTTTCCGGTTACAGCCAATGCTACCCAATCTGTAAACAAAGGCAGTTACGATATTTTTATAACGCACCTGAGCAACACAGGTGCCGTGCTTTTCTCCACCTATCTCGGGGGAAGCCTTAAAGACGGAGACATTGTAGGAACAGTTGGCAACCAGGGGGCCGCATCAGGAATAGTCGCTGATGCGACAGGTAATGTATACATTACAACGTCCTCCACTTCTCTGAATTTTCCCACAACGGCAGGCGCCTATCAGACCGCTGCATTGGCCAACGAGAAAATTTCCGCAATAATATCAAAGATCAACACCAATACAGGAACACTTGTCTACAGTACGTATTTAAATGATGCCGGCACAGGTTTTACAGCCGGCACAGATATTACGGTAAACAGTTCCGGAGATATTTATATCTGCGGGATCAAAGGAGGAATAGGTTCGGTTTCTCCGAGTTGGCAAGATTTTTCATATCCCTATCTGTATTCAGGTGTTGAAGGTTACTTCGACGATGCGTTTGCTGCCCATCTTCATCCTGCGGGAGCGGGTGCGGCCGATTTGGTTTACTATACCCCTTTTGGAGGCTCATTATTTGACGAGGCTTTTGGAATTGGCCTGACTCCCTGCGGAGAGGTTTTTGTTGCCGGACGCACCATGTCTTCTGATTTTCCAGTGACCTCCTGTGCTTATCAATCTGCAAATGCAGATTCAATCCAGGGAATAAATGCAGGAGACGGTTTATACGATGAATTTCTGGTAAAACTTGATGCCAATGGCAATCAGCAATACGGCTCCTATATGGGAGGACATAGTTATGATTACTGGGGCATGAAACTGGTCGTAAGAGGAGGAGGTTTGCAGGTATACCTGGGCGGCACAAGCCATTCAAACGATTTTCCGGTAACTGCCGGTACTATACAGCCCTATAAAGGGAACGCTGACGGAGTCGACCAACCGGTGGTATACCAGTTTAAAACAAGCATTACGGCAGCCTTTACCAACACAGCACCGGCCTGCAATACGCCCCTCACCTTTACCGATCAGTCCACCGGAACATGTGTCTGGCAAAGCGGAACCTGGACACCGACCTCCTGGTCCTGGAGCTTTGGAGACGGTTCAACCTCTACCCTGCAGAATCCTACTCATACCTACTTAACAGGAGGAACCTATACTGTCAAACTGGTGATCGGATGTCCATCCGACTCCGTTACAAAAACGATTACGCTCCCTAATGGAACCCTTACGTTGACGCCATCCTCAACAGCTATCAATTGTCCCACAGCCGGATCAGCTTCTGTTGTGGCGACGGGAGGTACCGGCACCTATACCTACAGATGGCAACCCGGAGGACAAACCGGCTCCACGGCTTCCATACTTACTCCCGGAACTTATACCGTCTATGTTTCAGACGGTGTTGCTTGCGGAAACTCAACAACTGTAACAGTGAAAGACAATGGCCTTCCCCTGAGTCTTACGCCCTCTGCAATGGCTCCATCTACCTGTTCCAGTTCAAATGGTCAGGCTTCTGTTACTGCAACCACCGGAACGGCCCCTTACAAATACACCTGGAGCAATGGCGGAAACACACAAACAATTACAAATGTCGCAGCCGGCAATTATACAGTAACCGTAAACGATGCGACCTGCTATGAAGGGACGACAGTGGTCTTTGTCCCTGCTCCGGTTGCCATAACGGTGACGCCAGCGGTGATTCAAAATGTATGCAACTCAAACCCTGGAGAAGCAGAAGCCTTATTTCCAAGCGGAGGAACAACTCCCTATACCTATTCCTGGAGTAATGGCCTGGTCGGAAACAACAGCACTGCATTTTTCGACACGAATCTCCCGGCAGGAACCTATACGCTTTACGTTACAGACGCAAATGGCTGCATCGGAGAAGGTAGCGTGACGATTGCGCAGACCGTTATGGCCACAGTAACATCCACTGCGGCAGGGTGCGGTGGCGGCGGAACCGCTACAGCTTCCGCCGTATCCGGAGGTGTCGGACCCTATACCTATTCCTGGAACCCCGGATCCCAATCAACCGCAACGGCCACGGATCTTACCGCAGGAACCTATACGGTTTACGTAAATGATTCGTACGATTGCTTTTTCAGTCAGACGGTTACTGTGGCTGCCGGTGGGGCTTCGATTACTGTTTCCACTAGTTCTACCCCGGCCACCTGCACGGCAGCCAATGGAACTGCAACCGCCGCACCATCAGGTGGCACAGGTGCGTATACCTATTCCTGGAGCGGGGGCGGGGGTGCAGCTTCGACTGCCAGCAATCTGGTTGCCGATACCTATACGGTTACCGTCACCGACCACTCAGGTTGCAGTGCAACCACTGCTGTTACCGTTACTTCAACCAACACCGTTATCAACATAACAACAGCTGAATTCAACACCACCTGCGGCAATTCAAACGGATCAGCTTCAGTTACCTCAATAAGCGGAGGAAGTCCTGCCTACTCCTACTCCTGGTCACCTGGAGGAGCTACCGGACAAACAGTTACAGGTTTGGCTGTCGGCGGTTATACCGTAACAGTTAAGGATGCAAATGGCTGTACACAGACAACTGCCATAAACGTTGCTGCAATACCGGGAACATTCACTGTTTCCGTAAGTTCCAGTCCTGCCAACTGCTCCGGAACCGGAGGAAGTGCCACAGCCACTATAAGCGGGACGGCTTCAAGTCCTACCTACTCCTGGAGTTCGGGAGCTGGCAACGCTTCATCGGCAACGAATCTCACCCCGGGCTCATACACCGTTACAGTCAGTGATGCCGGAGGGTGTACCTCAAGCAGCAGTGTTACGGTAACACAAACCGGATTGACATTCTCCCTGGATACAGCTCAGACTCCGGCAGGTTGTTCCGGTACCGGAGGAACGGCTACGGCAACTGTTACGGGAGGAGTAAGTCCGACCTATTCCTGGAGTACTGCCCAGACTAGTGCCACAGCAACAAACCTTGTACCCGGTACCTACACGGTAACCGTATATGATGGAGGATGCAATGCCAGCAGCACTGTTGTAGTAACCCAATCTGCCGTAACCTTTACGCTCAGCACTTCCCAAACCCCCTCTAATTGTTCCGGCACAGGCGGAACTGCAACAGTTACTGTTACAGGCGGAATAAGCCCGACCTATTCCTGGAGTACAGCCCAAACTACCCAAACTTCCACTAACTTAAGTCCTGCAACCTATACTGTTACGGTTTCAGACGGCGGCTGCTCCGCTACCAGCACTATAACCGTTACCCAATCCGGAATAACCTTCTCGCTTGATACAAGCTCTAGTCCCGCCAACTGCTCAGGAACCGCAGGCAGCGCAACTGTTACCGTTACCGGAGGAGTAAGTCCGGCCTATTCCTGGAACAATACACAGACTACACAAACAGCTACCAACCTCGCCCCGGCCATTTATACGGTTACAGTAACTGACGGAGGCTGCTCTGCAACCAGCACTGTTGCAGTAACTCAGTCAACCATAAGCTTTACGCTATCGGGTACAAGTCAGCCTGTAAACTGCCTGGGACCGGGTTCAGCCACTGTTACAGCAAACGGGGCAACGGGTCCGCTCTACACCTGGAGCACCAGTCAAACAACTCCGACTGCAACAGGGCTTACTGCCGGTATCTATACCGTTACGGTAACCGATGTGCACGGCTGCGCAGCAAGTCTGACCATTCCTGTTGGCGACAGTTCAGTTATTAGCGTTAACGCAGGTGCAGATACCAGCATCTGCAGGGGAAATCAGGTTCAGCTGAACGGTTCGGGAACAGGCAGCTTTTCCTGGAGTCCGGGAAATACGCTGAATGACAGTACTATCGCAACGCCGATTGCTCTTCCTCTGACAACCACCAATTATATTTTAACGGTAAAGAGCGGCCCCTGTTCGGGTAAGGACACCGTAACAGTAAGTGTAATAAAGGCTCCGACTCCCGCTGTGACATCGGACACCATCATTGTAGCCGGACAGACCCTCCAATTGAATGCCTCGGGAGGGATCAGTTACCTGTGGACACCCTCCTACGGCCTGAACGACTCCCTGATTGCTGATCCTACCGCCGGCCCATCCAAAACAACTACCTATGTTGTCCTGATTACAGACGGCAACGGATGCTCTTCTGTTGATTCCGTAACCGTGACAGTTCTTGATAAATCTTTTTGCGGGCCCGAAAGCATATTTGTTCCCAATGCTTTCTCTCCAAATGGAGACGGAGAAAACGACCTGCTCTATGTGCGAAGCCTGTGCATTTATTATCTTGATTTTCGGATATACGATCGCTGGGGAGAGCAGGTGTTCCACACCGGAAATCCGGAAGAAGGATGGGATGGCACGTTCAGAGGGCAGCCCATGGAAATGGCTGTCTTTATGTACACTCTTCAGGCCACAACCTTTACAGGTGTAAAAATCAGTAAGAAGGGCAATATCAGTTTGTTGAGATAATTAGTTATTACCTGAGCAATGTTACATTCCCTTTTCTGGAAATGGTTTGTCCATTCGCCAGGGTACCTGTCAGATAGAAGGCAAAAACTCCTGAATTCAGGAGCACACCTCTGTAAATTCCGTTCCATCCGAGACTGATGTTGGTCGTTTCAAAAACCAGTTCGCCCCAACGGTCAAAAATGCTCAGGTGAATCTGACTGATGCAGGTCTGTGATCCACGTATATAAAGCACATCATTTTCGCCGTCACCGTTGGGTGAAAAGGCCGTCGGCATAAACACCGACATGGAATCACAATTCACGGGCTTCACAACATAAACTGTAATACTGTCTGTGCCTGAACAATCATCTGCATCAGTGACACGTACGACATAGGTCGTGTTTTGAACCGGAGAAGCGTAGGGGTTGTATATATTCACACTGCTTAACGAGCCCGAAGGGTTCCATAAATAATTTGCACCCGCCCCACCTCCGCTGGCAACGAGTTGAATCTGATTCCCCTTTACTACTACAGTATCTCCGGTAATAACAGGGTTAACAGCCGGAAAGGTATTCACTGAACTTGTTGCTGCTACAGTACAGCCGTTTACATCCGTTACAGTTACGGTATAGTTTCCGGCTCCAAGGCCAGAAACAGAAGTGCTGACCGACACCGAACCGCTGCTCCAGGTATAGGTCAGTGATCCTGTTCCTCCCGAAGGGGAAACGGAAACTGCTCCATCAGTTTGCCCCGGGCAGGTATTGGTACTCTGAGCTGTTAGTTGCAGCTGAGCAGGGGACGTTAAATCTACGGTTTGGGTGGCCGTACATCCACTGGCATCGCTTACAGTCAGGGAGTAGGTTCCTGCGGTCAGACCCGAAAGCGATTGACCGCCAAATGAAGTTGAGCCGTTACTCCAGGTATAGCTAAGTATTCCCGTTCCACCGGTGACCGAAGCTGCTACAGCCCCTGTACCACCTGAGCAGAGCGATGGCATTGCTGTTATCGAGTTGATCTGAGGCCCGTTTGAATTCGTTATGCTGACTGAACTTGTCGAAGAACAACCATTGCTGTCTGTGACCGTCACCGTAAAAGTTGCCGAAGCGAGGTTGCCGGCGGTCTCTCCGGTGGCAGCTGCACTCCACGAATAACTGTAAGTTCCGCTGCCTCCGCTGGCGTTGGCGGAGGCTATGCCATTTGCTTTACCGCAGGTGGTTGGCTGAATCTGGACTGCGTTAACTGCCATTGCAACCGCCGGGGTAATGCTTACCGAGCCGGTCGAAGTACATCCGTAGATATCGGTAACTGTTACAGAATAGATTCCGGCTAACAAACCCGAATCCGTTTGTCCGGTGAGCGAAGACGAACCACTGCTCCAACTGTACGTATAGGGGCCAACCCCTCCGGTCGGGTTGGCCTGGGCAGTTCCTGTGGCAGTTCCAAAACAGCTGACCGGATTCCCCGAGGCAGAAACGCTTAGTTCTGAACTGATAGTAACAGAAGAGGTAGTTGTTGCTGTATTTCCGCCGGAATCCGTTATAGTAAGCGTGTATACCGCATTGGCAGTTGGACAAACATGGAGGGTTGCAGAACTAGCCCCGGTACTCCAGCTATAAGTATATGGAGCTAAACCGCTGCTGCCACTGGATACAATTGAAACACAGGAACCCGAACACACTCCGGTATCAATTGCCAAAGCTGTCAATCCACAGGTATGAATATTGATATAAGAGGGCATTGTAACCGAATCAGTCTGACAAGGGGTTGTAACAACCAATTTTACCTGAAAGGACCCGGGACCAGAGTATTTGATGGTCGGATTCGCTGAATCCGAAGTGGACGGATTACCTCCGGAAAATGTCCAGGCGTATTTATAGCCACTTGTATCGCAGGAATACTTTACAGTTGGGGTAAACGTAGCAGCCCTGTTTACGCATAAGGAAGTCGAATCGGCTTTAAAATTCAGGGAAAGCAAAGTAGCTTCACAAATCTGAGTGCAAATAGAAGCTATATAGGCATCTCCCAGATATCCTGTTCCGCCGCCAAAAGCGGTTTGAAATGCACCCCCGGTAACCGGAAATCCACCGTCTGTATTGCCGGTAACATACAATGAATTACCATAGAGAACGATTCCGCCAACAAAATAGGGATTGGTTGAGGTCGGGCCGTCCAGGTCATCTTCTCCGGGACCTCCCAGGTAAGTCGAACAAATCTCCTGCCCGGACGAAGTAAATTTTACAATTAATTCATCTTCAGGCGAGCCCAAGGATCCGAATGGATCTGTTGCCGAACCCGCATTGTAAACCGGATCAAAACTGCAGGAATCAGCAGCAGGAGTTCCCTTCATATCTTCCCCTTCCATCAAGAGAAATATATTGTCATTTGCATCTGTAGTTACACCGATTCCTATGCTCCAGTTGGCAGTACCGTAATAGGTCGACCATAGACAAGTTCCTATGTTATTAAACTTGACCAGGAAAGCGCTTCCTATGGAAGCTCCATAAGCTGGCTGCCAGGCACCGGCCGTAACCGGAAAATTGTTGGAATTGGTCTCTCCGGTAACAAGTAGATTTCCTCCATTATCGAGAGTTATGCCCAGTCCACAGTCAAACCCATCTCCTCCATAATACGTAGCCCATTGCCTGACTCCGGCAGCATTGAATTTCAAAAGAAAAACATTTGCGTCACCTCCGTAGGCCTGGGAATAACCTCCACCGGCAAAAACAGGGAAATCAGAGTCCCAGGTATAACCTGTAACAAACATGTTACCTGCATTATCCGTGGCCACCTTCATGCCGTAATCCTCATAGCCCCCACCATAATAACTGGCCCATTGCCTTACCCCAAGGGAATTGAATTTGACCACAAATGCGTTTACGAAGGCGGTGGCTCCAAATGCCTGAGTATATCCTCCGGCAGCAAGAACAGGAAAATTATCTGCGCCTTTGGTCGTGCATTCGGTATACCCAGTAATTACGATATTTCCGGCCGCATCGGCAGCTATACCGTGTCCATAATCATTTCCGCTTCCTCCATAATAACTGGCCCATTGACGTACCCCGGCGGAATTAAATTTTACAATAAAGGCATCATCCCCTCCGCCAAAAGCCTGGGTATATCCTCCTGCCGCAAGAACAGGAAAACCGGGAGAACCCGTAGATCCAACAATCACAATATTGTTGGCATTGTCTGTTGCAACACCATTTCCAAATTCACCTCCTCCTCCGTAATACGTTGCCCAAAGTCTCGCTCCGGCAGCATTTAACTTTACAACAAAGGCCAGATTCCCGCTTCCATAAGCCTGAGAATAACCGCCACCGGCGAAAACCGGAAAATTCGCAGAAGAGGTAGTTCCGCAAACAAGCACGTCTCCCAGATTATCGGTAGCGACCCCGCCGGTATAATCCTCACCACTGCCTCCATAATAGGTTGCCCAGGGATCAATGACCAAATCATATTCCGGGTTGTAAGCAGAAAGTTTGAAGGAAACTTCATATTCAGCCATTAACGATTGGTGATTAGCGATTAGGATAGAGCTGTCACCCCCTAATGGCTTATGGCTAATGGCTAATCGCTTATTTAAAACATACTCCGCCTTCACCAACACCGTTCTCCCGTCTATGACCTGATAAACTTTCGGCAGGGATTCGTAAAATTCATTTACGCTGGTTTTAATATGCAGTATCCCGTTTTTATCAAGTTGTAAATGGTCTGCACCTGACCATTGGAGCTTTACCTGAGACGGATTCCCATGAGGCCTGACGATAATATCGTACTTCAATCCTTTTGCCTTGTTTCCGTAAAAAACGGCATCAACACCTTCGTAAACATTTTCATAGCTTACTTTATTGA
>Ga0206879_1043_pt1 | contig 31688 bp, 30 predicted proteins | sample Alteio_BWOrgCont_5_FD_152897 | JGI IMG/M metagenome (GOLD analysis project Ga0206879, IMG submission 152897) | Enriched cells from forest soil in Barre Woods Harvard Forest LTER site, Petersham, Massachusetts, United States -... | ecosystem: Environmental > Terrestrial > Soil > Temperate forest > O... | reverse complement strand
CAATCCCTATGACGAAATTGCCCTTACCAGGGCCCTTGAACTTAAAGAAAGTCTGGGCGGTACCGTTACCGTAATTCATGTAGGTCCTGTTGCTGCGGAAGCCACCTTGCGAAAGGCGCTGGCCATAGGCGCAGACGATGCCGTGAGGATTAATGCCGAACCTCTGGATGCCTTTTTTGTGGCTTCACAGATTGCCGGTTTTGTATCAAAAAGCCCATATGACATTGTATTTACGGGAAGAGAATCCATTGATTTTAACAGCGGGCAGGTAGCCGGAATGCTGGGCGAACTGCTGGATTTGCCTTCGGTCTGTGTTGTTACGAAAATTGACTGTTCAGCCTCTGAAGCCGTTCTTGAACGGGAAATTGACGGGGGCAAGGAAGTACTAAGCTCTTCCCTGCCGCTTGTGATCAGTGCTCAAAAGGGAATGGCCGAACCGCGCATACCGAATATGCGCGGTATTATGTCAGCCCGTACCAAACCCATGCAGGTTGTTGAACCTTTTTCGGATGCCAAACTGACCCAGTCGACGAATTACGAATTGCCTCCTGCAAAACAAGCCTGCAAAATGATTGCAGGCGATAAGATGGATGAGCTGGTGAATTTATTACATACAGAAGCTAAGGTAATTTAATACGCGATCTATGTCGGTACTGGTATTTGCTGAAAATTGGGAGGGGAAATTCAAAAAATCAACATTCGAGGCCGTTTCTTATGCCCATGCCCTGGCCGGGCAATTATCAACCACAACCACTGCGGTCGTAATAGGAAATTTTACAGAAAGCGATCTTGGCGTTTTAGGCAAATACGGCGCCGACAAAGTGTTGCTTGTGAAAGACGACAAGCTGAATACGCTTTCAGCCCAGGCCTGGACGGCAGTTGTCGCTGCAGCGGCACAAAAAGAATCGGCAAAGGTTATTGTATTTTCATATACCTACAGTGGAAAAAATATGGCGGGCAGGGTCGCGGCCAGATTAAAGGCCGGACTGGTGGCCGGAGCCATCGCTATTCCTTCATCCCTGACACCCTTTACCGTTCGTAAAAAATGTTATTCGGGCAAGGGTTTAACCGATGTGGTGGTCTCTTCAGAAATAAAGATTCTCGCACTCACTCCCAACGCCTTTGGTATTGTCCCTTCTGAAACAACCGTGCAAATTGAGTCTTTTGGTTCTCCCTGCAAGGACAGCGACTTTAAAACTTCCGTTAAAGAAGTCAAAAAAACTTCGGGGAAAATTCCCCTGACAGAAGCAGAACTGGTTGTTTCCGCCGGAAGAGGTTTAAAGGGACCCGAAAACTGGGGGATGATCGAAGAATTGGCAACTGTACTTGGAGCCGCGACAGCTTGTTCCAAGCCCGTTGCGGACATAGGCTGGAGACCGCATCACGAACACGTTGGACAAACCGGCATTACGATTGGTCCGAATTTATACATCGCCATTGGTATATCCGGCGCCATTCAACATCTGGCCGGAGTGAGTTCGTCAAAGGTCATTGTGGTCATCAACATGGACCCCGAAGCGCCTTTCTTTAAGGCTGCAGATTACGGTGTTTGTGCCGATGCTTTTGAAGTTGTTCCCCGGCTCACAGAGTCTGTTAAAAAATTTAAAACAAGCCACAGCTGAAAAAACTTAAACTTGAAATAGTCGGTTTATCGTATAGCCAGACCCAATCTGGCGCGTATGCGCTAGTACTCGGGGAATTCAAAGGCAAGCGCAGGCTTCCCATCATCATCGGTGGTTTTGAGGCTCAGGCGATTGCCATTGAGCTTGAAAAAATGACACCAAGCAGACCTCTTACACACGATCTTTTTAAAAGTTTTTCAGAAGCTTTCAAGGTAAGTGTCAAGGAGGTGATCATTTACAACCTGGTTGAAGGAATTTTTTTTGCAAAACTCATTTGCGACAACGGAGAAAAAGTTGTGGAAATTGACACGCGCACATCGGATGCCATAGCCATTGCTGTGCGATTCGGATGTCCGATTTACACCTACGAGTTCATTCTGTCCTCCGCCGGAATTGTTCTGGAAGAAGAAACCGCAAATCCTTCGGAAGTTGTTGCCTCTGCTGAAGAGCCTGCTCATTCAGAAAAAAAAGAGGAAGAAACAGATATCCGAAAAAAATCGACGGAGGAACTGAAGGAACTTCTCAACAAAGCCCTCCTGGAAGAACAATACGAACGCGCATCCCAGTTGCGTGATGAATTGAATAACCGAAAAAAATCATAATGCGTCAATTTCATGAACTCATGCGTCATGTCATGGAGGAGGGCGCAAAAAAAACAGATCGCACCGGAACAGGCACGCTCAGCGTTTTCGGCTACCAGATGCGTTTTAACCTTCAGGAAGGTTTTCCGCTTCTGACCACTAAAAAATTACATACCAAATCCATTATCCACGAGTTACTCTGGTTTCTCAAAGGGGACACCAATATCCGCTACCTGAAAGAAAACGGAGTAAGCATCTGGGACGAATGGGCGGATGCAGAAGGTAATCTGGGCCCCGTATACGGATACCAGTGGAGAAGCTGGCCCACTCCCGACGGAAAACACATTGATCAGATTTCACAGGTGATCGAGCAGATCAGATCAAATCCCGATTCACGCCGGTTAATTGTGAGTGCCTGGAACGTTGGCGAAATTGCGAAAATGAAACTTCCGCCCTGCCATGCATTTTTTCAATTCTATGTAGCGGACCGAAAACTGAGCTGTCAGCTCTACCAGCGGAGTGCCGATATCTTCCTGGGGGTTCCATTTAATATAGCTTCGTATGCCTTGCTGACCATGATGGTCGCACGCATCTGCGGACTTGAATACGGCGACTTTGTTCACACCCTGGGTGATGCCCACCTCTATTCCAACCACCTTGAACAGGCCAGGCTTCAATTGTCGAGAGAACTCCGGCCTCTTCCGGTTATGAAAATCAATCCGGACGTCAAAAACCTGTTCGATTATACATTTGAAGATTTTTCACTCGAAAATTACGATCCCCACCCTCACATTAAAGCATCGGTAGCCGTTTAAAATGATCGTATCCAGTATTGCGGCAGTAGCAGAAAACAATGCAATCGGTAAAAACAACCAGCTGATCTGGCGATTGCCTTCGGATATGAACTATTTCAAGGAGGTTACCCAGGGCCATTGCATCATTACCGGAAGAAAAAATTACGAATCCATCCCTGAAAAATTCAGACCTCTTCAGAACCGCACCAACATTGTAATTACCAGACAAAAGCAGTATTCTGCTCCGGGCGCTTTGGTTACACATTCCATTGAAGAGGCCCTGGAACTGGCCCGGCAAAAAAAAGAAACCGAAGTATTTGTAATCGGAGGCGCAGAAATTTACGCACAGACCATGAACTACGCCGACAAACTGTACATTACCGAAGTACACCACAGTTTTGAAGGAGACGCCTTTTTCCCGGTCATCGAAAAAAAAAAATGGAAAGAGATCAGCCGGAAAGCTCATCCTGCAGATGAAAAACACAAGTGGGCCTACAGCTTTTGTGTTTTGGTTAAAATCTGATTACTTTTAAAACTTAAATGGCCTTAAAATCATCCCTTTCTTTGTTAGTCGTTATGGCCCTGTTTGCCCTGACCGGGCTGAACTCCTGCCACAAAAGTCAAAGCGATAGCGACAAGGAAACACAAACCTCTGCCGACAATGCGACTGCCGAAGTTCTTTTTAACGATGTATTTAACCAGGTCGCGCTGTTCAGCGGCAGCAACAGTCTTTTTAAAATCAGGGCCGCGGTCTGTGACACCTCCTGGCTCAATCAGGATAGCGCCTTCCCAAGAACAATGACGATTGCATACAGGGGTAACAACTGCGTCGACACCTATGGGGTTGGCCGTACCGGCAGTATGCTGGCATCCTTTTCGAACCTTTTTAAAGATTCTCTCGCTGTTGTGAAAGTTTCTTTTAACGGGTATTCGGTAAGCAATTACAAGATCGCCGGCATTTACTTGCTTACCAATACAGGACACAATTCAGCCGGCCATCTCGTTTACACGATGCAGGTGACCGGGGATACCACGGGTCAAAGTGCCGTCATCACAACGCCTTCCGGAAAAACCATCCTCTGGTCGGCACAACACTCCCTGGAATGGGTACAAGGCGACACGTCCTCAACTTTTACAAACCCTGTTCTACAGATAACCGGTACAGCCAGAGGATTCGGGCAGCTGGGCACTCCGTTTACCGAAACGATAACCACAGCGCTGAAGTTCGCCTTCCCCTGCAGATGGCCCGAAAGCGGTGTGGCTACTATTTCTCCTGGAAACCTGACTCCGCGAACCGACACCTTCGGAAGCGGAGGCTCCTGTGTCAGCAAAGTGAATGTTTCCTTTTCGAATCAGAACTATACGGAGACTATGCCGTAGGAAGTATTTATTCCTTTATGATTTTTCGGAAAATTTTCTGATCCCCCACAACTATAGAAATTAGGTATACTCCTGCAGGCATGGAAGACATATCAATACGTTGACAAAACCTGCCCGTACTAAGAACTTCTGATTTTCCCGAACCCACTTCCTCGCCAATCCCGTTATAAATAAAGAGGACTGAATTTCCCGAACCCGAATACTCCAGATTGATCTGATCTGAAAAAGGGTTGGGGTATACTATCACTGCAAGCGAATCACCAACATGCACGATTCCGGTACTGACAATGTTGGCCGTTTCGCTGAGGGTACAGCCCTTATTATCCGTTATCAAAGCTGTATACATCCCGCTGCCAAGGCCGGAGACGGTATCTGTAGTGGCATTACCAGGTGTCCAAAGATAGCTGTAAGGTTTTGTCCCCCCTGAACTTCCAGCATTGCCGAATCAGAATGTATCGTAATGGACGCAAAGAGACCGGACGCTAAAACCAGGCTGTCCCATGCAGAACAGCCGCTGGCATTCATCACATTCACCCGATAGGTTCCTGCCGAATCGGCAACCAGGGTATCTGTTTCTGAAACAATATTTTCCGCTGAGTTGAACCAAAAATAAGTACTTCCCCCGCCGGCAATAAAGGTCTTTGAACCAGCAGGACATAGTGTGGAAGTAACGGATGTACTGTTTGCGACAGCCTGCACTCCCAGCGAATCGACTGTAAAAGTCAGCGCAGTACTATCATTGTAAAAATACCCATCCGCTCCTCCGTTCGGCATACTGGTATAACAGGTGAGGATATGCTGTCCGGCAGTTGCCGGACTATCAGCCAGTTTAACAGTAAGTGAGCGCTGGCTGGCTATAGCGCCTGTCCAGTTAAAAACAACAACACTTCCTCCATCCAGCTTATAGTTGACCTGACAGGAAGTTAGCGGGCTTTTACCAAAATTAGTCAATACAACAACCGGATTAACCGTTTCACCGCAAGCCTTGTAGATCGGGACAACGATCGCCTGAATGCCGGCATCAAGTGTATACATGGGTTTGATTCCAATGAGTGCTCCCTGGCCTTCCGAGAAATTATAAGGCTCACCTGCGGCATCGTCAGCAGAAACAATTACAAAGCCATCCTTACTGTTAATATTGAAGGCAAAATAAAGTGAATCGCCTTTGCGATCAGTTTCAGCATATGCCAACTGAATCGAATTGATAATCGTCGAAGAATGCCGGCTGTAAAAAGCGCCGGCAAAATTTCTGGCTGCAGAAACGTTGACTGGTTTTGCCATAGCCGGAGCAATCGATAGGGAAAGAAGAACCAGCAAAAAGTTTCGAATTTTTGGCAAGTTTATCCTATTTTTTTACTTCGCAACTACGACCTTCTGACCTGTAGTCTGAACCCCATCGGTTCCGACAATGAAATAGATTCCACTATTCAGGCATTCGATATTCACACTGTAATTATTCGCAGCATTTATTTTAAATGTCTGAACCGTTTGTCCAAGAGAATTAACAATGGAGTAAAAACCTTCGGATGGGGATTGAATCGTAAAGACACCGTTGTTCGGATTCGGATAAACCGAAAGGATGTCTTTTTTATTCTCAATAGCAGGAATTCCATCGGTTTCAGCCGAAACAAAAATCCAGCTCGCTCCTGTTTGACCATTGTCATAAGGGCCGCCTACGATAGCCGTGTTGCCGTCAGCCGAAAGCATCTGCCAGCTGCCTTGTTGTGCTGCTCCTACTGCCCCTGTACCAGTCAATTTACTTCCTTGTTGCGTCCATACTCCACCCGAACGCGTAAAAATCCATACTGCTCCGGTACTGTCATGATCTCCATAACCGCCAATCATGGACGTATTGCCATCCGCTGAGATCGAAACAGAAACTCCCTGTACGGGCTCTCTGATTGCACCCGTTCCCACTAATTTAGTTCCTTGTTGGGTCCATATTCCACCTGAACGGGTGAAAATCCAGCTTGCTCCGACAAAGTTACTGTCTATTGGACCGCCTTCAATAATTGTATTGCCATCTGAAGATATCGCAACTGAAGAACCCTGGGATGCAGTGCCCGAAGCGCCGTTCCCGACTAATTTTCCACCTTGCTGGGTCCATGCACCACCCGATAGGGTATATACCCAAACCGCTCCTACGCCATAATTATCCTGCTGTCCGCCAACAATGGCAGTTTTTCCATCGGCTGAAATGCTAACTGCATTTCCCTGATCAGCAGGAGCCGCGGCGTCTGAACCCATTAATTTGCTCCCTTGCTGTGTCCAGGTTCCCGATGTACGTGTAAATATCCATGCAGCACCGTCACCATCATTGTCGCTTACTCCTCCGATGATAGCCGTATTGCCATCAGCGGAAAGGCAAACACCAGCACCCTGGCTCGCCCCTACAGGAACATTCACAGCACCCGAACCTATCAATTTTGCCTGTTGAATCCAGCCTGAACCATTGCGTACAAAAATCCAGGATGCACCAATTCCGTTATTATCACTTGGTGCGCCCACCATAGCCGTATTGCCATCAGCGGAGATGGAAACAGCAACCGCCTGATAACTGGATGTACCGACTGCACCGATACCTACCAATTTGGTTCCCTGTTGAGACCACATTAATCCGCTTCGCGTAAAAATCCAGGCTGCCCCCATATCACTGTTGTCTCCATATCCACCCATTATAACTGTATTTCCGTCAGCAGAAATTGCAACTGCATAGCCCTGGCTTGCAGCGCCCGAAGCGCCTGTGCCGACAAGCTTTTTCCCCTGCTGAACACTGGGGTAAGAAGTTGTTTTTATATTGAAATTGACACTGCTGGTTGCAGTGCCTCCGGATGTTGTAACCGAAACAGGCCCGGTAACCGCACCAGGCATGACCATCCCAAGCAAGGTGTCTCCGTAATTGGCCACCACTAGGGCTGTATCAGATACTACAATTGCAGTCGTGTCCCCTATTTTAAAAGAGGTCAGACCTTTCAGGTTGGTTCCTGTTATTGTTACCAATGTCCCCGGAGGTCCCCCTGCCGGACTGAATGAAGTAATTGTCGGTGCCTGTGCATTGGCGAAGATGGTTGCGAAAAGAAATAAGGTGAGAAGTACTGTTGTTTTCATGTGTGACCGGATTAAGAGTTAAATCGAGGTCAAAGTTAAGAAATAATCAGGTTCGCTTCTGCTTCATTGGCAATGGATGGAAAAAGAAAAGCCGGGGAAATAACCCCGGCTTTTTCTTGAATTGACTCCATTCTAATAATCCATTCCTCCGCCCATTCCTCCGGGCATCTGAGGCATAGCTGCTTTCTCTTCCTTGATGTCAGAGATCACGCAATCAGTCGTCAGCAACATACCGGCAATGGATGCAGCGTTTTCAAGTGCTACACGGGTTACCTTGGTTGGATCGATTACGCCTGAAGTCAGCAGGTTTTCGAATTTATCTGTGCGGGCATTGTAACCGAAATCGGCCTTGCCTTCACGTACTTTCTGGATGACAATGGATCCTTCTCCGCCTGCATTGGCTACAATCTGACGAAGGGGTTCTTCCAGAGCCCGTCTTACGATGGCAAAACCAGTTTGCTCATCTTCGTTTACACCCTTTAATTTATCCAGACCTTCGATGGCGCGTATGTATGCTACTCCACCGCCGGGGACAATTCCTTCTTCCACAGCAGCGCGGGTTGCATGCAAAGCATCGTCAACACGGTCTTTTTTCTCTTTCATTTCAACTTCGGTAGCTGCGCCAATAGAAAGAACAGCAACTCCACCGGCCAATTTAGCCAGACGCTCCTGCAGTTTTTCTTTATCGTAGTCTGAAGTTGTGGTTTCGATCTGAGCCTTGATCTGGTTAACACGTGCAGTGATATCGGCCTTTTTGCCTTTACCGTTCACGATTGTGGTGTTGTCCTTATCAATGCTGATGCGTTCTGCTTTTCCAAGGTAAGAGATATCTGCATTCTCCAATTTGAAACCTCTTTCTTCAGAAATCAGCGTGCCTCCGGTAAGGATAGCCAGATCTTCCATCATGGCTTTTCTGCGGTCTCCGAAACCCGGTGCTTTTACAGCAACAATTTTCAGTGATCCGCGGATTTTGTTAACCACCAGAGTAGCCAGAGCTTCTCCGTCAACTTCTTCTGCAATGATCAGCAGGGGTTTTCCGGTTTGAACTTGCTTTTCCAGAATGGGAAGCAATTCCTTCATACTGGATATTTTTTTATCGTACAGTAAAATGTGAGCGTCTTCAAGAACGGCTTCCATCTTATCTGCATTGGTAACAAAATAAGCCGAAAGGTAACCGCGGTCGAATTGCATTCCATCCACTGTTTTCATCTCAGTATCCGTTCCTTTTGCTTCTTCAACAGTGATAACGCCGTCTTTACCAACTTTTTTCATCGCATCGGCAATCAGGGTTCCGATTGCTTCATCGCTGTTCGCTGAAATGGTAGCAACCTGTTTAATTTTCTGATTGTCGCTTCCGACTGCCTGACTTTGTTTTTTCAGGTTTTCAACAACGGCAATAACCGCTTTGTCAATTCCTCTTTTCAGATCCATTGGATTGGCACCTGCTGCAACGTTTTTCAAGCCCGCCGTTACGATAGCCTGAGCCAAAACAGTTGCGGTAGTTGTACCGTCACCTGCAATATCAGCAGTTTTAGATGCTACTTCTTTGAGCATTTGAGCGCCCATATTTTCGATGGGGTCGTTCAATTCAATTTCTTTTGCAACAGTCACACCGTCTTTTGTGATGTTGGGTGCTCCGAATTTTTTGTCAATAATAACATTGCGTCCTTTTGGACCCAGAGTTACTTTTACCGCATTCGCCAAAGCATCAACTCCTCTTTTGAGGGCATCACGTGCTTCGAGATCAAAATTTATGTTCTTAGCCATTTTAATTGGTTTTATTTAATTGTTATTGATTTTTAGTTTGCGCCCTTCGGGCATAAGTCAGAACCCTGCGGGCTATCAAAGTATCGCGAAAATGTCAGATTCACGCATGATTAAATATTCTTTGCCTTCAACGGTGATTTCGGTACCGGCATATTTTCCATACAATACGGTGTCTCCGATTTTTACTGCAGGCTTGTTGCCTTTTTCATCCAATTCACTGACAGAAACCACCTTACCTCTTTGGGGTTTCTCTTTTGCTGTGTCGGGGATAATGATTCCACTGGCAGTTTTTTCTTCCGCAGCTGCGGCTTCAACTACAACTCGGTTTTGAGTTCCAGCTACAGGTTTAATACTTACTTTGCTCATTTTTGGTTTGATTTTGGGTTAAACATTAATTTTCTAATCAGTAGATAGCCCCTTCTTACGGGCACTGGGGTAGTTCATTTACCATGCCAAAGGCAATTACCGCCAATTTTTCAATAAAAATGTCAGGTTGAAATGACAAGCTGACATTTTTTGTCCCCGCAGCTGGCTCATGTTGGTATGCATCAGGTTTATTTACCTTTTGGGGCAGGAGCTGGCGCCGGAGCTGGTCCCGCTGAAGGCGTCGATACGCCGGGAGGATTAGCCATTGGAGCGTTAACCGGAGCCGGAGTGGAAGGTGTGCTGGTACTTACGTCTGCAGCCTTCTTTTTGGTTACCGATTCGGTGGAATCCTTGTCTTCTGTTTTGCCCTTGCTGGCAGGAACTGCAACCAGACAAAGTACTAAAAGTGCAATTGCCAGAGTCCAGGTCGACTTTTCAAGAAAGTCAGCTGTTTTACGAACACCCATGACCTGATTTGAAGACGCAAAAGTTGAAGAAAGACCTCCGCCTTTTGAATTTTGGATCAAAACCACCAGTATTAACAGTACGCTAACAAGGATGATCAGAATAGAGACAAAAGTTCCCATGTTTATTTATGTTGATTGATGAGTTTCCTGATTTCGATAATTTGGGATGCAAAGAAAGCACTTTTTTCCGGATATTTCAAACTTAATGTTTCGTACGCCCGGATGGCCTTGCTGTATAGTTTCTGGCTAAGGTAAATTTTTGCCAGTGTTTCGGTTGCCATGGAATCATCCTGTTCAAGGCTTTTCCTGGCAAGAGTTGTAGAAGAAAAGAATTCGGTCTGTTGTTTGATCCGGGGTTCGGTTTCAATAATCTTGTCGATACGTTCGAGCATCAGCATTCGTTCAGTTTCCTGCTCCAATGCAGGTCGCCGGGTCTGTTTCAGCCACTTCGAAAAGGGCTGAAGGGCCGTCTTGTCAAGTTTTTTTGCAGCCGGAATTTCGCTCCTTGTTTTATCCTGACTCAGATTCTTTTGCCTGTTCAGTTTGCCTTCCTGCAGCAGTCGCTCCATTTCAATTTCCACACTGGCATCAATGGCTTCCGGTGTGATATTAGCTGTAATTCCTGCAACTTCACCAGTTTCAACAGAATACAGCAAAGGCTTCTCGGGTTTAATTTCCGGTTTTGGTTCAGGCTGAACTTCAGGTTTACGGCTGATCAATTCATACAGAACAGTCCTGTTTCCCGAATAGGCAGAAGCGATTTTAAGCTGATTGCTGTATTGGATGCTTTGGATATCAAAGAGATTTTTGGCATACAGCAATTGAGCCGTTTGGAAAAAGGGGTATTCTTTCACAACAGTTAAGAGCAGCGCTTCAGTTTCCGCAGAAAGAGTTGAGGGTTGTTCTATACAGCTTATGAATTGTTGCCGGTTCATTCGCACATCACCAGTTGTTAAATGCTTTGTTAAAAATATCCTCTGTCAGTTCTTTGTTGATCTGGGGTATCAGTGTGGGCTCCTGGCTGGCCAGGTTCAGGCTTGCACTGTAATCTGCATAACGGGTAAACGTGGATTCGAAATTTTTTTTCTCGTCGAATTTGTTGCTGTACTTAACGTTAACAGTAACCGTCAGCCGGTTGAGTGCAGCCTGGTCATTGGTTTGTATGGCAAGCGGAGTGACTTTGTAATCGGTTATGGAACCTTCGAAACTCAGGTCGCCCCCTTTTGCAACCAGTCCCAGTCTGGTCTGGGAGGCACAAATGTCTTTCAAAGCTTCCGTAAAAAGCTGGCTGAGTGTCGGAGGAGCCAAGGAAGAATTGTTTACAAAATACTGAACCGAAACGGTTTTGGCCTCAACAGGAATGCTGGCCCCATTGAGGGAATAGCCCATTTTGCAGCCCGCAGCGATGACCAGTAGAACAACCAACGCTATCAGTAAATTTTTCATTCGATCAGTGAATTTTTCATTAATTGTCCAACTTATATTCACTGATTTTCCTATACAAAGTCCGTTCGGATATGCCCAATTCCCTGGCTGCGGATTTACGCTTGCCTTTATGTTTGGCAAGCGCCTTTTTTATCATGTCTACTTCCTGATCAAGCAGAGACAAAGGCTGCTCATCCATTACTTCGTGTTCCTCGATGACTTCATCCGAATCCAAACCCAGTTTAATAGGAGGTTCAGGGCTGCCCACATCCTGATACAGTTTCTTTATGAGGGGTCCGTTCTCAGGCTGAAAATCCTGGGCAAGGGAACTGCCGTTATTGATCAGATCAACAACTATTTTTTTGAGGTCGGTCAGGTCTTTTTTCATATCAAACAAAACCTTGTACAGAATATCCCGTTCTGAAAATTCTGAACCCGCTTCCTTTCCTTTAACTACCATGGGAAGGCTCGAAGCTGATTGCGCAGGCAAATAGTTAAGGAGGATTTCAGAATTAATGTCCCGCTTTTTTTCAATCACTGAAATCTGTTCGGTGATGTTTTTAAGCTGACGCACATTTCCCTGCCAGTAATAATTCGTAAGCAGGGATTCAGATTCGGGATTTAATTTGATGACCGGCATCCGGTATTTGGCCGCAAAATCAGAAGCGAATTTCCTGAACAAAAGCTGGATGTCCTGCTTGCGGTCCCTGAGCGGAGGCACAAGTATCGGAACAGTGTTCAGACGGTAATACAAATCTTCCCTGAACTTGCCTTTTTCAATAGCCTGGTTGATGTTTACGTTCGTCGCGGCTATGACCCTGACATTCGTCTTTAACACCTTGGATGAACCTACCTTTATGAATTCTCCGCTTTCCAGCACACGCAAAAGCCTTGCCTGTGTTGCAATGGGCGTCTCTGCAACCTCATCCAGAAAAATTGTTCCGCCGTTCGCGACCTCAAAATAACCTTTCCTCGCTTCATGAGCTCCCGTAAAGGAACCCTTTTCATGCCCGAAAAGTTCAGAATCGATTGTGCCTTCGGGAATTGCTCCGCAATTTACGGCTATATAAGGCCCGTGCTTGCGCGAACTGAGCTGGTGAATAATCTGTGGAAAAACTTCCTTGCCGGTTCCGCTTTCCCCGGTAATCAAAACGCTCAGATCGGTTGGGGCTACCTGAATGGCAATATCCATGGCCCTTTCTAAAAGCGGAGAGCTTCCGATGATACCGAATCTGTTTTTTATATCCTGAATATTCATCTGAATACGGCTTCGGTTACGGGTCTCCCGATCAGAGTCGCAACGGTACAGCTTTCTGCAAGTACATTTACGTAATCCCCTTTTTTATAGTCCTGCTTATCAAAAACCACTACTGAGTTTTGAGAATTGCGGCCCGACAACTGGGCCGCCGATTTTTTTGAGATCGTTTCAACCAGCACCCTGTGCGTTTTCCCCAATCCGGTCCTGGTACGAAGAGCCGAATGCGTTTGCTGCAAGGCCACCACTTCCGCCAGACGCGTTTGTTTTACCTCTGCAGAAATGTCATCTTGGTAGTTGCGCTGGGCAAGCGTACCGGGACGCTCACTGTAGGCAAACATATAGGCAAAGTCATATTTGACCTTTTCCATCAGCGAAATGGTATCCCGGTATTCGGCTTCTGTCTCGCCGCAGAAGCCGGTAATAATATCTGTTGAGATGGCGCAATCAGGCACTATTCTTCTCACTGCTGCAATGCGGTCGAGGTACCACTCACGGGTGTAGCCCCGGTTCATGCGCCCGAGCACAGTTGAATTTCCCGATTGAACAGGAAGGTGTAAATTTTTGCAGATATTGTCGTACTTAGCCATGGTATAAAGCACCTCATCGGTAATGTCCTTGGGGTGGGAAGTTGAAAAACGCACCCGAAGTTCAGAACTCAGCAGAGCAACCATTTCCAATAACCGTGCAAAATTTACGGATGCAAATTTATAACTATCCACATTTTGCCCCAGCAAGGTAACTTCGCGGTATCCTTTTGCCAGCAAATCCCTTGCCTCAGCTAAAATACTTTCAGGATCCCGGCTCCGTTCGCGTCCGCGGGTAAACGGAACCACACAGAAAGAGCACATGTTATCACAACCTCTCATGATGCTGATGAAAGCTGAAACACCATTACTGTCCAGACGTACCGGATTAATGTCAGCATAGGTTTCTTCCCTGGAGAGCAAAACATTTACCGCCTTTTGTCCACCCTCCACTTCTTCTATTAACCGGGGCAGGTCTCTGTACGAATCAGGCCCTACAACGAGGTCTACTGACTTTTCCTCCTCCAGCAGTCTGGATTTCAAACGCTCGGCCATACATCCCATTACACCAATCATCAGGGATGGATTGTATTTTTTGACACTGTTGAATTCTTTTAAGCGGTTGCGAACACGCAATTCGGCATTTTCCCTGATGGCACAGGTATTGACCAAAATCAGGTCGGCCTGTTTAAAATCAGCAGTAACCAGATATCCCTTATCGGTGAGCAAAGAGGCTACAATTTCACTGTCCGAAAAATTCATCGCACAACCGTAGCTTTCTATAAACAGTTTTTTTTGCATGGGGGAGCAAAGGTACAGCATTTTGACAACCTGACAAAATGGCACAAATTTGCTTGTTAGAAAAAAATTTTTTCCTTTGCAGCAAATTCAATTGCAACTTATAAGGTATGGCGAAAAACTTATTCATTGTTGAGTCCCCCGCAAAAGCTAAAACAATAGGCGGTTTTTTAGGAAAAGAATTTATCGTAAAGTCCTCTATTGGCCATATCCGGGACTTGATTTCAAAAAAAATGGGGATTGATATCGAAAACAATTTCGAGCCCCAGTATGAAATATCTCCCGAGAAGAAAAGTGTAGTGGCCGAACTGAAAAAACTGGCCAAGGGTTCTGAAATGGTCTGGCTGGCGACGGACGAGGACCGCGAAGGGGAAGCCATTGCCTGGCATTTATACGAGGCCCTGGGTCTAACAGCGAAGAACACAAAACGGGTTGTCTATTCTGAAATTACCAAACCGGCTATTTTAAAGGCCATCGAAAACCCAAGGAAAATTGATCAGAATCTGGTGGACGCCCAGCAGGCCCGGAGGGTTCTCGATCGTCTGGTGGGTTACGAATTGTCTCCCATACTCTGGAAAAAAATCAAACCTTCTCTTTCTGCGGGTAGGGTACAAAGTGTCTCTGTGAGACTGATCGTTGAACGCGAAAGGGAAATAATGAATTTCAAAAGCCTTTCTTCCTATAAAGTATCGGCCGTTTTTGAAACAGAAGGAAAGGCCGCAGTAAAAGCTGAATTGACCAAACGTTTGCAAACCCTCGAAGAAGCAAAAGCGTTGCTGGAGAAATGTGTTTCTGCTTCTTTTGTTATTTCAAACCTGGAGACCAAACCGGCCCGCAAAAGCCCTTCGGCTCCTTTTACTACTTCGACGCTTCAGCAGGAGGCCGGCCGAAAATTCGGCTACTCTGTTGCCCAAACCATGAGCATTGCACAACGCCTTTACGAAGGCGGTAAAATAACCTACATGCGTACCGACAGCGTGAATCTTTCGGATTCGGCATTGGATGCATCTCAGGCAGAAATCAAACGGATCTACGGAGACAAGTATCACCAGACCCGTAAATACAAAACCAAAAGCAAAAATGCCCAGGAGGCCCACGAAGCCATTCGTCCCACCTATATGAACCAGCATACCATTGATGGCGAGGTTCAGGAAATGCGACTGTATGATTTAATCTGGAAACGTACCATTGCTTCCCAGATGGCCGATGCCGAACTCGAAAAAACGACCGCCACCATTTCTATTTCGACTGCGCCCGAGGTATTTGTCGCACAGGGAGAAGTGTTGAAATTTGACGGGTTTCTTAAAGTGTACATGGAGACCAGGGAAAATGAAAACGAAGAAGACGAAGTGACCGAAGGGATATTGCCGGCAATGAAAGTCAATGAAACCCTGGTCCGCAAAAGCATCATCGCGAACGAACGGTTTTCGCATCACCCTCCAAGATATACCGAAGCCAGCCTGGTAAAAAAACTCGAGGAACTGGGTATTGGCCGTCCTTCGACGTACGCTCCCACCATCTCCACTGTTCAGAAAAGAGGATATGTTGTCAAGGAAGACCGCGAAGGTTATACACGTAATTACAATGTACTGAGTTTAATAAGCTCGGAGACACCTGTATCAGCCGGTTCGGAGGTAACGCAGGAAATCAAAACCGAAAATACCGGAGCAGAAAAGTCCAAGCTGTTTCCAACGGACATCGGAATCGTGGTGAATGATTTTCTGATCAGCAACTTTGCTGCTATTCTGGATTATAATTTTACCGCCAAAGTAGAGGAAGAATTTGACGAAGTAGCCGACGGTAAAATGGCCTGGACCAGCATGCTTAAAGAATTTTACACCCCTTTTCACAAAACGGTTGTACTCGCTGAAGGAAGCGAACGTGCAAGTGGAGAGCGCATACTGGGCAAGGATCCGAAATCGGGAAAAACGATTTTGGTGCGCGTGGGTCGTTTCGGACCTATGGCTCAGATCGGAGAACAGGATGACGAGCAAAAACGATTTGCAAGTTTGCGCAAAGACCAGCGCCTGGAGAACATTACCCTTGAAGAAGCCCTGACGCTTTTTAAACTTCCCCGTGTAGTTGGTCAGTACGAAGGGGACGACATTTTGGTTGCCATAGGCCGTTTCGGCCCCTATATTAAAAACCACGGAGCATTTGTTTCGCTGTCAAGAGAAGACGACCCCTATACGGTAACACTTGAACGCTGCACCGAAATACTGAAGCTGCCCAAGCTCCCGAAAATTCTGGGCAAGCGCGAAGAGCAGGACATTAGTGTAAACAAGGGCCGCTTTGGCCCCTATGTAAAATATGGCAACACCTTCGCTTCCCTTTCTAAAAACGAGGATCCGTTTTCGGTAAGCCTTGAAAGAGCGATCGAACTGATAGATGCCAAGCTGATTAAAGATGCCGCCAAGAACATTAAATTATTTCCTGAGAATGCGGATGTAAAAGTAGTGGTTGGGCGCTATGGGCCCTGCATTCAGATCGGCAGAAAGTTTTTTAAAATCCCTAAGGAAAAACAACCGGCTGAACTTACCTTGCAGGAATGCCTCGATATTGCCGGAGTTAAATCGAGCGATGAACTGACAAAAGGGAAATTCGGAAAATTCGGAAAAGCCTCAAAAGCAGGAGATAAAAAAACGGAAGCTAAAAAAGAAGGTTCTAAAAAGACTCCGGTCAAAAAAACCGCAGCGAAAAAAGTGACCCCGAAGAATGCGGCTGTAAAAAAAACAGCCGTCAAAAAAACAGCGCCAGCAGTCAGGAAAACAGTTAAAAAGAAAGATTAATTTCTAAAAGGAACTATGGACATTTCTGATTTTTTTAGTCCCCTTGATCCTGAAAGCCTGAATGGCGGGAATCCTTTCCCTAAAAACAGCCTGGGTTCAGTTATCCGGATGTACATGAGGGGCACTGATTTTCCCGATCTTACAACCATTAAAATGGCCCTGATTGCCGTGGAAGATGACCGAAAAGCCTTTGGAAACGAAGGTTGCGGACAGGCTTCGGGATTCATACGGGACTATTTGTTCCGGCTTTCCGATCCCAAATTTAATTTTGGGATCGCCGACCTGGGGACCATTAAGGCAGGACACAGCGTAGAGGATACCTACTTCGCGCTTTCTTCAACCTGCGCCGAACTGATTTCCAATAAAATTATTCCCATTATCCTTGGAGGGGGCAATGACCTGGCCTTTGCCCAGTACCAGGCTTATGAAAAACTGGCGCAGACCATCAATATGGTTGCAGTTGATCAGAACTTTGACCTGGGCGATGCCGACCTGGGACTTGATTCAAGAACCTATCTGGGGAAAATTATTCTTCAGCAGCCCAATTATCTTTTCAATTACAGCAACCTGGGTTACCAGAGCTATTTTGTGGACAGCAAGGAACTCGAACTGATGAGCAAACTGTTTTTCGACGTTTACCGTCTGGGCCAGATTCGTTCGAACATCGAAGAAGTGGAGCCCATAGTCCGGAATGCCGACATGCTTAGTTTTGATGTATCTTCAATCAGGCAAAGCGATGCCCCCGGATGCAGCCATGCCACCCCGAACGGATTTTACGGTGAAGAAGCCTGCCAGATAACCCGCTATGCAGGGATGAGCGATAAACTGACCTCCATCGGTTTTTATGAACTGAACCCAAAAAAGGATAGGGCCGGACAAACAGCGCACCTGGCAGCACAGATGATCTGGTATTTTATGGACGGCTATGCCAACCGAAAACAGGATTTCCCGTTCAAAAGCGGTACAGACTATACTAAATTCAGGGTGGTCATTAAGGAAAACCAATACGAGCTGGTATTTTACAAAAGCAATAAAAGCGACCGCTGGTGGATGGAAGTTCCTTACCCCCCTGACAAGAGGCTTAAGTTTGAACGCCATTACTGGGTGCCCTGCTCGTATGAAGAATATCAGGAAGCCTGCAAGGACGAAATGCCCGACCGGTGGTGGCTTACTTTTCAAAAACTGGGCTGATAATAAAAAAAATACCCCTGGTTGTATTTTATTAATATTATTCTTAACTTAGCGATTCAGAATTGTGGGATATTTTTGATTTTAAACCATTTGAAACTAAACAAAGTATGAGAAAAATCCTTACTACACTTGTCCTTTCAGCTGTTTTGGGTGTGTCATTTGCTCAGCAGGATGCACAGTACAGTCAGTGGATGTTCAATAAGCTGGATATGAACGCGGGATATGCAGGGACCAGCAAAGCGATTTGCATCACGGCATTGTACAGGGATCAGTGGGTTAATTTCCCGGGTGCGCCCAAGACTTTTTCTCTGAACGCCGACGCTTATATTGACCCTTTACACGGAGGGGTTGGTCTTGTGGTTTGCAATGACCAGTTGGGTTTTACCAATACAACGATAGCTGAACTCGCCTATTCCTATCACCTGACTCTTGGTACAGGAACGCTTGGCATAGGCGCCAATCTGGGTGTGCAGCAAATGACCGTCAACGGACAATGGATATCAACGGATCCCTATACCCAGGATGCAGCCATACCTCAGAACAAAGTAAGTTCGATGGCATTTGATATGGGCCTGGGCTTGTATTATACGAACGACCAGGGAATGTTTTTCGGATTGTCAACCACTCACCTTCCCGAAACTTCAATCAGCAAAAACGGAGCAGATGGAGCTGTTTCCTTCGCCAATCCAACTCCGGGCAATTTCGGATACCAGCTCGCCCGCCACTATTATGTAATGGCAGGTTACCCCTTTCAGATCAGCCAGGATGTTAAAATTATTCCGGCAGTTCTTGCCAAAACGGATGGTTCTTCTACACAGATCGATATCAACGGTCGTGTCGTATACCAGGATAAATACTGGGCCGGAGCTTCCTACCGCATCACAGATGCCGTTGTGTTTATGCTCGGATTTAAACTCAGCGGTTTTGAAGTCGGATATTCCTTCGATTTAACCACTTCTGATCTGAAGAATTACAGCCAGGATACGCATGAAATTGTCCTTAAGTACTGCTTCAAACCATTTAAGGTTCCGCCTCCGACAAGACACAGTAACGTTCGTTTCGTTTCCTGATATTTATTTATGACAAAGGACACTTGCAGAATCAGTAATTCTTTGCAGACAGGATTTGTATACTTTAATACTAAATTAGTTGCCCATACGTTTTATTATAATATAACAACGGTTAAAGAAAACTAAAAAGGAGGATTCCCATGAAAAAGTTGCTCGTGTTAGTTTCATTTGCTGCCCTGGTTACCTCGTGTAGCAAGGGTACAGGTGAGCTTGTCGGTGTATTGGGACGGGAGGAATGGTTTCAGCCTGACCCATTTGGGATGAATTATATTCATCCGGGTGGATTCAATATGGGTCCGAGTGATGAAGACATTACCTTCTCTCACACAACCAAGGCAAAAACAGTTTCTGTTCAGGCCTTCTATATTGATGATTCTGAAATCTCCAATAACGAATACCGTCAGTTTGTATTTTGGGTAAGGGATTCCATTGCCCGCCGCAAACTGATTGACGACGGAGTCGGAACCGATCTGGGGAATGCTACAAACCAATACGGGGAAGACAATGACCCTCCTACCATTAACTGGGATACCAAAGTGGATTGGGAAGAACAATCGGTAAGGGAAGCCCTGGTAGACATGTATCTTCCTGAAAACGAGCGTTTTTACAGAAGAAAAGAAATCGATACGCGTAAACTTAATTTTGAATATTACTGGATAGATCTGAAAACTGCCGCTTCCAAATCCAACCGCTTCCTGCCCAACAAAAGCCCTGATAAAAACGGTCAGGATTTCATCAACGGCGGAACTATCGCGCGTGATCAGCTGGGAACTTACAACGTAACAAAAACAGTTCACAAAGGGGACGGTTTTTACGAACCCATCACCAAAAAAGGCGTTGACAGAAGTGTATTTATCATCAAGGATATTATCAACGTTTATCCCGACACACTTTCCTGGGTTCACGATTATACCTACGCCTTCAACGAACCCCTTACCAACATGTATTTCTGGCATCCGGCCTACGATGATTATCCGGTGGTAGGCGTAAGTTGGAAACAGGCAAGAGCATTTTGCGTATGGAGAACACAGTTGCTCAACAGCTTCCTGGCTCACAATGGCGGTGTATTTGTGAACGATTTTCGTTTACCGACAGAGGCCGAATGGGAATGGGCTGCCCGCGGAGACCTGAACCTGAGTCCTTACCCATGGGGGGGGCCTTATATCCGTAATGCAAGAGGTTGCTTCCTTGGGAACTTCAAGCCCATGCGCGGTCTGTATTTTGATGACGGCGGATTTCATACAGTACCCATCTATTCCTACAACCCCAATGACTTCGGTTTGTATTGCATGGCCGGAAACGCAGCAGAATGGACCAGCAATGCCTTCGACGAGAGCGCTTACGACTTTTCACACGATCAGAACCCTGATTACGTATACGAAGCTCAGGAAAACGAACCATCGGTTCTCAAGCGTAAAGTTATACGCGGAGGTTCCTGGAAAGACGTAGGTTATTACCTTCAGTGTAGTTCAAGGGATTATGAATATCAGGATACGGCCAAATGCTATATCGGATTCCGCTGTGTGATGACCTATCTTGGCCGTGCAAAAGGAACTGACGGAGTTGCTGACAAATCCTTTAGTGGCGGTAAAAAATAATTTTAGATCAGAATCAAAACAACGCAAACAATTAACCATTAAAACTTGATTAACTTATGAGACCTGGAACAAAAGCGTGGAAGAATTTTATGGCCAAACTGTACGGATTCGGTGCGGCGGTTGTAATCATTGGTGCGATGTTTAAAATCATGCACTGGCCGGGTGCGGGTCCCATGCTTGTTACCGGTTTAAGTACCGAAGCTGTGATCTTCTTTTTCTCTGCATTTGAGCCACCACACGAAGAAGTGGATTGGAGCCTTGTTTATCCTGAACTCTCCGGCATGCACGGTGCAGAAGAAGGTGATGAAGAAGCAAAAGCAATTGAAGAAGACAAAGGAACCGTTACTGAACAACTCGACCACATGCTGGAGGAAGCCAAGATCGGTCCTGAGCTGATTGAAAGTCTTGGAGCAGGTCTGCGTAATTTATCTGAAAACACAACCAAGATGACCGATATTACTGCGGCATCCGTTGCTACTAACGAGTACGCCTCAAACGTAAAAAATGCATCCAAATCAATTGAAAGTCTTTCCTCAACTTATGATGATGCACGCAACTCGATTTCCTCTTCGGTTAACAATCTGAGTGAGTCCTATAACAAGGCTTCTCAGTCACTTGAAAATATGACCAACACCAATTCAGATACTTTCACACAGGCTCAGACCTATACCGAGCAATTGGGTAAGGTTTCCAAGAATCTCTCTGCGCTGAATGCTTCCTATGAGCTTCAGTTGCAAAGTTCACACGATCATCTGGGCGCAACCGGTAAATTGTACGCCGGCATTGAGGAACTGATGAACAACCTGAACTCCTCTATCAGCGATACCAAGAAATACAAATCGGAGATCGAAAACCTGTCGAACAATCTGTCGGCACTGAATACTATTTACGGTAACATGCTTACTGCATTGAATTATAAAAAATAATATAACCTTAAGCGCATATGGCAGGTGGTAAAGAGACCCCGAGGCAGAAAATGATCGGGATGATGTATTTGGTTTTGACAGCTTTATTGGCGATGAACGTATCCAAGGATATTTTGAATGCGTTTGTTACTGTAAATGAAGGGTTGGTTCATACCAATGCAAGTTTTGACACGAAGAACAACATTACTCAGAATGCCTTTGAACTGGCTATGCTGAACGATGAACGCAAGACCAAGCCCTATTACGACGCTGCCTTATCCGTTCGGAACATGTCCAGGGATCTGGATAAATTTATCATTGAATTGAAGTCCGAATTGATTGAGGAGGTAGAAAAGGTAGAAAAGAAAACCGCCGATACCCTGAAACTGGCCAGAGTTAACGGGAAGGACAACTACAATGAACCCACCCACTTTCTGATCGGACCGGATGAGGAGAATGCAACCGGAAAAGCCAAGGAACTGAAAGACAAAATTGACAAGTACCGCAAGGATATTCTGGATCTGATAAAATTAAAGGTGAAGAAACCGGGAGCTGTCACTACATTTGAGAAATCCCTTGGATTAAGAACAGGCAGAGAATATTCCATCTTCGAAGAAAAAGAAGTGAGTTGGGAAAACAACCTGTTTTACCACGTTCCTTTGGCTGCTGACATTACCCACCTGAGTCGTATTCAGAATGAAATTAAAAATGCCGAAGGCGATGCCATCAACATGCTTTACAACGAAATCTCTGCTTCCGACTTTAAATTTGACACACTCGCCGCAAAGGTTGTTGCACCATCCAGTTATATATTAGCCGGATCTGATTACACAGCTGACGTTTTCGTTGCAGCCTTCAGCACGACTCAAAATCCTCAGGTTTGGCTGGGAGAATATGATTCAATTAAGGGTTCACTAAAGGGTCCTGTGGATTCTAGCTCCGTTAAGGTTGACAGGGGTATTGGAACCTACACTGTTAAAACAGGTTCAGAAGGTCTGCAAAAATGGGCGGGTCTTATACGTGTAAAATCTCCCGACGGAACTTATAAGCAATATCCTTTCAAATCTTCCTATAAAGTTGCCCGTCCCGCCGCTTCGGTATCTCTGGACAAGATGAATGTATTTTATATCGGTGTTGACAATCCTGTGACCATTGCTGCGGCAGGTGTCGCTCCATCTGATATTTTACCTTCTATGTCCGGAGGAACACTTTCCAAAGGTTCAGGACCGGGTCAATACACTGTGCGGGTTTCCGGAGGATCAGAAGCTTCCATCGCTATCGGAGCAAAAGTAAATGAGAAGAGTACCCCCATGGGATCTTTCAAGTTCCGCATCAAACGCGTTCCTGACCCGGTAGCTTATTTTTCGGGCAAAAAAGGGGACGATAAGCTGACAAAAGGCGAACTTCTGGCTGCACCCGGAGTCATTGCCAAGCTGGAAAACTTCGATTTCGACTTGAAGTTTGACGTTATTTCTTTTGATATAAGTATGGCGGCAAACGGAGGTATTGCAACAGAATCATCAACCAGCAACAGAATTACTGCTGCCCAAAAATCCCTGCTTGAGCATGCCAAGACGGGTGGAAAAGTTTACATTGAAAATGTAAAAGCAAAGGGCCCTGACGGGTCTGTGCGTTCGATTCCAGGAGTGAACATTAAAATAAAGAGTTGATCCATGAAAAAAACGGCAAGATTTCTGATTCTCCTGTGCGTCGCACTGGCTTCAGGCAGTTCCATTGCTCAAAACGTACTTGACGGGGCTTATATTAAAGAGAACACCCCAAAGAGAAGGGTAATTCCCTACACTCCCCTGCGTGAGGCAGATGTAATCTGGTCTAAACGGGTCTGGAGGGTATTGGATCTGAGAGAAAAGCTGAATCAGCCTTTTTATTATCCGTCACAAAAAACAAACGAACGCAAGGCGCTTATTGATGTGATTCACGATGCCCTGTCAGCCGGTCAGCTGACTGCATACGGTAATCCCACCTTTGACGATGAATTCAAGGTACCTTTGACCAAGAGTGAAATCGAGGCCATATTTGTTAAATGGGACTCTACTACGACCCAGGAAGACCCTGAAACAGGTGAAATGAAAGTTGCTCCTACAAAGGTTGAAGTTGGAGCCGATAAAGTAAAACAGTATACCCTGAAAGAGGATTGGTTTTTTGACAAACAACGTTCGGTTCTTGACGTGAGAATCATTGGTATTTGCCCCATGATTGAAGACTTTACTGAATCCGGAGAATTCAGGGGTTACAAAAGACTGTTCTGGATTTATTTTCCGGAGGCCCGTCCGATTTTTGCAAACGCCGAAGTGTATAACCGCAAAAGCGACGAAGAACGAAGAACCTATGAGGACGTGTTCTGGAAACGTCAGTTCGCCAGTTACATCATGAAGGAGAGCAACGTTTACGACCGTTCGCTTGCAGAATACAAAAAGGGTCTGGATTTACTTCTGGAGTCTGAGAAGATCAAAGCAGAGATCTTCAACTGGGAGCATGACCTCTGGCATTTCTAAGCCACTTTCAGCCGGTTGATTGCCGAACGCTTCATCTTGTTTTTCGCGTAATCCAGGGTTAGATGCAATTCCTTTGTGGCCTTGTTGGAGGGGACTTCAAACATGGCATCCATCATAATGGCCTCACAGATCGAACGCAGACCACGGGCCCCAAGCTTAAACTCAAGCGCCTTTTCTACTATAAAATCAAAGACCGATTTATCAAAGGTCAGTTTTACGCCGTCCAGGTCAAACAACTTTACATACTGCTTGATAATTGAATTCCTGGGTTCTGTCAGGATTTTCCGCAGTGTCGCCTCGTCCAGGGAGTCCAGATGTGTTAGTACCGGCAGACGACCGATCAGCTCCGGGATAAGCCCGAAACTGCGCAGGTCTTCAGGAGAAATGTATTGCAGGTAATTGTTACGATTGAGATCTTCAAGTCCCTTTCGGGCCCCGAAACCAAGCGTCTGGCTCTGCAAGCGATTGGCAATTTTACGGTCTATCCCTTCAAATGCTCCTCCGCATATAAACAATATATTTTTCGTATTGACCTGGATCATTTTCTGATCCGGATGCTTGCGCCCGCCCTGTGGCGGAACGTTAACCGAAGATCCTTCAAGCAGTTTTAGAAGCCCTTGCTGAACCCCTTCTCCCGATACATCACGTGTGATCGAAGGGTTATCGCCCTTGCGGGATATTTTATCCAACTCATCAATGAATACGATTCCGCGTTCAGCTGCCAGCACATCGTAGTCGGCTGCCTGAAGCAGCCGGGTGAGAATACTTTCAACATCCTCGCCCACGTAACCGGCCTCTGTAAGGACGGTCGCATCAGCCATGCAAAAAGGAACATTGATAATTTTAGCAATGGTACGCGCCAAAAGGGTTTTTCCTGTTCCGGTCTCCCCTACCATAATGACGTTTGATTTTTCAATCTCTACATCCTCGTCCTGCTTTGCAGGTTTTTGTGCAACCCGTTTGTAGTGATTGTAAACGGCTACCGATAACACTTTTTTTGCATCTTCCTGACCGATCACATAATCGTCCAGGTGTTTTTTGATTTCAAGAGGTTTGAGCAGATTAATGGACTTGTACAGGGAATTGCCGTTGCGCTCGTTAAGCTCCTCCTTCACCAGCTGCAAAGCCTGCTCAATACAACGGTCGCAGATATGCCCGCGTTTCCCGGCGATGAGTACAGTAGTATCCTGCTTATCACGTTCGCAAAACGAACATTTTACTCCTGCTTTACTTTCTTTCGGTTCGGCCATTTTTGGTACATTTTCATATTAAGCGAATTGCGAATAGCCATTAGGGTAGATCATCCCTATTCGCAATTCGCTAATGGCTATTCGCTACTTACCAGTACGTTCCAATATCTCATCAATCATCCCATAGTCCTTCGCTTCCTGAGCAGTCATCCAGTAGTCGCGGTCAGAATCCTTGTACACTTTATCATACTCCTGATTCGAATGCTTGGCGATGATTTCGTACAGTTCTTTTTTCAGTTTCTGAATCTCGCGTGCCGTGATTTCGATATCAGACGCCTGTCCTTCAGCTCCGCCAAGAGGCTGGTGAATCATTACCCTGGAATGCTTCAGGCTGGTGCGTTTTCCTTTTTCTCCTGCACACATCAGCACTGCTCCCATGGAAGCCGCCATTCCTACACAGATGGTGGCTACATCCGGGGCAATGTATTGCATGGTATCGTAAATTCCGAGACCTGCATAAACCGAGCCACCGGGAGAATTGATGTAAATCTGAATGTCTTTTTTTGAATCAACCGACTCCAGAAACAGTAATTGACCCATGATGATGTTCGACACATAATCATTGATGCCTGTTCCCATGAAGATAATCCGATCCATCATCAGCCTGGAAAAAATGTCCATAGAGGCCACATTCAGCTGACGCTCTTCGATAACGGTTGGAGAAATATAGTCGTCCTGAACCGACATGTAATTGTGCAGTGTGCTGCTGCTGATACCCAGATGTTTTACTGCGTATTTTTTGAATTCGTCTTTTGGAAACATAATGGATTGGGGTTTTAATTCGTTAAAAAAATTAGTTATAGTTTGGAAAATTCATCAAAGCTGACTTCTTTGGGCTCAACTGAAAATTTTTCTTTAAACACAGCCATCACTTTAGTTCCGTATAGCTGATCGAAAATTCGTTTGGTTTCTTCTTCATTGGCCATAATGCGCTTAACGCTCTCCTCCAGTTCCGTCTCTTCAATGTCTTTGGCATTGTAGCGTTTGAACTGCGCAGCTATAAGACCCCGGACATGCTGTTTGGCATCCTCAGCGCTTACCTTAATTTCATTATCCTTGATAATTTTGTTTTCGATTAACTGCCACCTGAGGGTATCTGCGTAACGATCGTATTCGGCGCTTACTTGCTCCATAGTGACCGGCTTGTCGTTTGCTGCGACAAGCCAGCGTTTGAGGAATTCATCGGGAAGCTTAACGTTTATCTTTTTCTTCAGGCTTGCAACGGCGTCCGAATAAAACCTGCGTTCGCTTTCACCAAGGTGCATCTGCACAAGTTCTTCCCTGATTCGGCCCCTGAATTCTTCAAGGGTTTTCACCTGATCCTTGCCGTATACCTTTTCAAAAAGCTCTTCGTTAAGTTCTGCCGGAGAAAGACGCGAACTGTTTTTTATGGTCAGCTGAAACAACGACTGCACTTTTTCGACTGCGTCTTTATCCATTCCGAGCAAAGCGGCACGGTCTGCTGTATTTTCCACCAGCTTCACCAGATCAACCACAACTTTATCCTCCTTTTTTAATCCCAGCAGAGCCGTGGCAGCCGGGTGACCTTTGTATTTTTCAAGAAACAGAGAAGAAGACCTGAAAATACCTCCGGGAAGTATAGCTTTAGTGTCGTCGAGCTCCACGATATCCACGTATAGCATATCGTTTTCACCGGTTATTTCCTGAGGAACAATTTTACCGTAGCGTTTACTCACTTCATCCACATACTTGTCAATCATGGCCTCATCGATCCTGATTGTATAATACGCGATCTTGTCTTTTTTAGTAAATTCGACTTTCACCTGGGGAGACAATCCCAGGTCGAATAAGAACTCGAATTCTTTCTGGTTATCCCAGTCAATATTCGACTCGGCTTCTTTCTTGGGCATCGGATTTCCCAGAATTTCGAGTTTATTCTCAGAAATATACTTGTGTAGGTTATCGTTAAGGACTTTATTGATCTCATCAACAAGAATCGACTTTCCGTACATCTTCCTGACCAGTCCCGAAGGCACCTTTCCGGGTCTGAAACCGGGCATGGACGCCTTTTTGGATGTTTCCTTAATGGCGCTTTCAACTTTAGACTGATAATCTTCAGGAATAACCTTCACTTTAAGAACTGCATTCAGTTCATCAACGTTTTCTTTAACTATGTTCATGGTTGCTTTTTAGAGGGGTATAAAGATAATGAAAAAGCCTCCATAAAAGGAGGCTTTTTGAGGTAAAGATCCGAATATACTTATGCCAATCTTACGTTTACAGCATTTAATCCTTTTTTACCTTCCTGAACTTCAAAAACGACTTCGTCATTCTGACGAATTTCATCTTTTAATCCGGACACGTGAACGAATAATTCCTCATTTGTTCCGTGAACTTTAATGAATCCAAATCCTTTGGTTTCATTAAAAAACTTTACTATTCCATTTTTCATTGTAAACTTTATTGTTTTAAATTAATTAATTCTGTAAAGGTAAGCAAATTAATCGTATCTTCGTCCTGTAGAAGCTGTTTTTATAGCTGAATTGTATCCCTCCACAACTTACACCTTCAGTTAAATTTACATCCCTTTTAAAACGAAAAGAGCATTTGCACAACCAGGGTGGTTTTGCACGTGGCTTCAAAACCATATTTTAATTTAGTAATAAACCATTTTATGACATTTGAAAATTTGAATCTGATTGAGCCTATTTCCCGGGCTTTGAAAACAAAGGGATACGAAAACCCGACTCCTATACAGGAGAAAGCCATACCTGAAATCCTTCAGGGAAAAGATGTATTCGGATGCGCACAAACAGGAACCGGAAAAACAGCTGCCTTTGCACTACCCATTCTTCAGTTGCTGCACCAGCGTTCTGCATCGGCAGGAAGCTCTGCAGCAGGGGCGTCTTCTTCCAGAGGAATTAAAGCCTTGATTCTGGCCCCCACACGTGAACTGGCCATACAAATTGACGAAAGCTTCAGGGATTACGGAAGCGGACTAAAACTCAGGCACTGTGTGATTTTCGGAGGTGTTTCGCAAAGCAAACAAACCAATGCGCTTCGGATGGGTGTAGACATCGTTATTGCAACGCCTGGCCGCCTGCTTGATCTCATGCAGCAGGGGTTTGTAAAACTGGGCAGTATTGAATTTTTCGTCCTGGACGAGGTTGACCGTATGCTGGACATGGGTTTTATCAATGACATTAAAAAAATCATTGCCCGGATTCCCGCAAAAAGACAAACCATCTTTTTATCGGCAACGATTCCTTCTGAAATAAGAAAATTAGCCGACAGTTTGCTCAGCAACCCTGTATCCATTCAGGTAGCAGCCGTATCGGCTCCTGCAGAAATGGTAAAGCAATCCGTTTACTACGTCGAAAAGTCAGAAAAACGGGCCCTGCTTCAGCACGTACTCGAAAAAGAATCCATCGAACATGCGCTCGTCTTCACCCGTACCAAACACGGAGCCGACAAAGTTGTAAAGGATCTGAACAAAAGCGGAATTTCGGCGGAAGCCATTCACGGCAATAAATCCCAGAACGCGAGGCAGAAAGCCCTGATCGGATTCAAGAACCGCTCGATACGCATTCTGGTCGCTACTGACATTGCCTCCAGAGGAATAGATGTGGATAAACTGACCCATGTAATCAATTACGAACTCCCAGAGGTTCCGGAAACCTATGTGCACCGGATCGGAAGAACAGGGAGAGCCGGAGAGGCCGGAATCGCTTTGTCGTTCTGCGCTTCAGAGGAAATGGATTACCTGAAAGACATCAATAAATTATTGAAGAAAAATATTGATGTGGTAAGCACGCATTCTGTTCCGGCAGCAGGTTCGGCAAGGCCGAAACCCAATTCGGGCAGAAAGCAGTTTGCCAGGAGAAGGTATTGAGTACACTTTCAAAACACATGCCCGGGGAAAGTATTCCCGGGCATTTTTATTTTATACCCATCCCCACAAAACAGGTATTTCCACCTAATTTTTTCTCCCTCCTGCAGCGTAAAATTGCAGTTCAGATTCTGGCCAGGATGGTGAGGTGCGCGGCTCCTGAATACGTGCACAAGAGGAAAGTCAAACCTTTAAAAAAAAGTGGCAGCAACCAAATTCATATGTTATGAAAACGAAAAAAGTGAAAGCGCTTTCTGAGAAAGAGCTTGAAAAAATCCTGGGAGGCTTCAACGCAAGAAGCCTTTCGGACGGTAAAGACTGCACAAGCGAAGTAGCTTGCGGAGGAACAACAACAGATACCGATGAGACAGCTCCTGCAGCAAGCAGGGGATTGTTGTCTGCTTAACCGGCAGCTGACCCAAATCTTACGTTTGGGTCAGCTGTTTCTACTAAACTTAAACAGACCTGCAATGAATGTATATGGATTAAAGGAATTCGCCAACAAAGTTCCTGAATTGTTGCGAAAGAAAACAAAAAATAAAAGGAATCCGTCGAAATGGACCTGGGTTCCTTCAAAGCCCGACAAAATCAAAAATATTCTGAACTACCGGGCCCGGGAAACCGCAGCGGTAAATTATGCCTGTATGAGCAACTACCGGACCTCGTCGGAAAAACAAAATATCGTACTCCTCTTCGCCATGGGAAACCTGAGTTATTCAATGGTCAGACATCTCGAAGAAAATAAACTGAAATATTTTTTCATAGACTACCCTCAGTTTTTAGTGAAAGGATTTATTGATATAGCTGAAACTGAGTCCTGAAAATTTAAGGGAGTGTAAAATTCGATTTTCCCGTATGTGATCTTGCCGGCATTGTCAATCCAATTGCCTTCGTAAAACAATTTTTTCTGTCCGTTTGTTTCAACGGTGTTTGTTTGCCCGCATAGGTTCATCACCAGGCACAGGTAAACGAAACAAAAGCATTTTTTCATCCGAATCAAAAATACACTCTTTATGCCAAACGTCGAATCTTAAAAAATAGTATCAGTGGTCCTGCAGGCACCTTACCGACATTCCCCTTTTTTTGGAGGTGGAGGATTGCAGCAGGAAAGAGCCTTTGTAACTCAGGGTGCATTCCCGGGCGCAGCCTTCATCAAAACTGCAGTTGCTGCTGCTGTCATTCTGATTGTTGTTCCAGAAGTAGGCATAATACCCTCTGCTGACAAAGGATCCGTCGGGTTCCCTCCCTCCGGAAGGGAGGGCCCGGAAGCCACTATTTCCGGAGCCTCCGGTATTGGGAGCAGACCAATGCGAAAATCCTGCTTCTTTGATTTCAGCACCCGAACAATTGGCTCCTCCAAGGGCCTGACTCAGGCTGCTCCATTCTGAATCGGAAGGGATGTGCCAGCCCAATGGACAAAGCTGTCTGCTATCACTTACGGCGTACCAATTGTATAGTTTTCCATAGGCCGAATCAAGACTGCTGTCGTTTCTGTAGGTACAGCATTTCCCGCCGCCAGCCTCTCCCCAGAGGGCGGGATCCTTAATTTCAGGTATGGGGTCGCCGTTTCGGTAGTGGCTGACATTCAGATTTTGACTCATCCAGCGCTGATTTCCGATTTTCACACTTGGGAAATTGTGTTCCCGGACTGCATTCCTGTCCGGAGATTTTCCTTTACCGAAGTTGCAACTAAAGAAGGACAGGCAAAAAGCCGGAAGCAGAATCAGGGCCAAGTGTCGCATAGGTTCTTTTCTTTTAGTATGCAGGCCATTTCTTTGCCAATGTCCAGTCCAACAAATAATTCAAGCCAATAATGGGCTCCCGGCCGGTTGGTTTCAAGGTAATAGTAATTCCCGTCTGTGGAATAGATCAGGTCCATGCTGCACCACAACAGACCAAGTTTTTCCCTGATCTGCAGGAGCTTTTTGCAGACCTGATCGGGTAATTTCACCAGTTCCCATTTTACCCGGGCGTCGTCGTACACTCTCCAGTCTTCTTTTGCCAGTTCTGAATCCTGGGAATAAATCTTGCAGGGAAACAGTTTATCAAAAAGTACAACTACCCTTAATTCATAGTTCTTATCAATGTATTTCTGAAAAATACAGGGAGAGGTTTTCAGAAGTACCGTTGGAATTTTGGCTGTATTTATTTTGACCGGAGGAAAGGAGTAGGGTGGGCTTGCAAATTCCCTCAGCAAAAGGTTCTGCCCATGCTGCTTTGAAAAGGTCTCGAGAGATTCGGGATTATTGGTAAAAATAAAAGGCGGAACCTTTAATCCTGTTTCCCGGGCGATATGGTATTCCCCTATTTTATTTTGCCATTCCTGATTGCCGTTGAAGGGATTTCCGGGAATCCAGATGACATCCTCTGAAAGCAGGTCCTTGAGTTCCCGGAGGAACTGAGCCCAGCGTTTGCGATGCAGAAATTTA
>Ga0206879_1040_pt2 | contig 32220 bp, 22 predicted proteins | sample Alteio_BWOrgCont_5_FD_152897 | JGI IMG/M metagenome (GOLD analysis project Ga0206879, IMG submission 152897) | Enriched cells from forest soil in Barre Woods Harvard Forest LTER site, Petersham, Massachusetts, United States -... | ecosystem: Environmental > Terrestrial > Soil > Temperate forest > O... | reverse complement strand
GATGTCCAGAAGTCGAAAAGGGTCTGCACCGTACACTTTGTGGCCACGGTTGATGCCTCGTCCGCGAAAACCGTGTCCGCTGCGGATGTGAACCTGGTGCTGGAAATCAGTGCGAGCAATGATGCGAAGGAAGCCGGACGCATTGGAGACCTGGTGGGTATGATTCCCCCCAATCAGCAGGCGAATCAGGCTCAAAAGACCATGCAACGGTTTGTGAGCAGCAATCCCTCAGGCAGCTTAGACCTGGTCTGCATTCTGACTTCGCATGCCTACGGGCGTCTTTCGTGTTCGGAATACGTGGGGAAGAAACCGCAAGTCAATCAGCAGCAAGACAGGGAAAACTGGGGCGAATTTCACGATGCCAGCGTGAACCTCATGAACCTAGAGTTTATTGAGTATTTAAAGTATACGGACTGGCAGGCTTACAACGTGGCCTGCGTTTACGGACAGGGATACAGTGGGACGCCCGATCGACACAACGCGGGCAACACCCAAGCTATGACGTCAAGCTTTTGGCCGGGCATAAGCGCACCGGCCGGGCTGATTGGCTATTTCCTTGTGAACTCGGCCGATTTTATGAACCTCTGTGAGGATCTTCACGATCTGGCCGGCCTCACGGCCGTTCCTAATACCTCCGGACAGGACATCCTGACCTACAACAGCCTGCTGGCCTCGTTCGTGGCATTGATCGTGAAACGCGATGTGAACAATGACTATTCGAAGCCTGTCATGGGAGCGTTGCTGCGGCTGGTGAACCCGGAGAGCGTGACGAGCCAGCACGTAACGGGCAAGAATGCCCTCACTTGTACTCTAACCATCAGCTGAACGAAGTTCGGCAACGCCGGCTGTAAGAGGATATCTTCGCTGGTTCGGCCTTATCCTGATTAGTGATTTGCGTTGCTGTGCCGCTGTTACACAGCCGCCCAGTATGGTGACTGCGCTCGGAGTCTTTTCGCGCCGGATCATTTGCTCGGCAATATAAGAAATCTTGCTATTATCTTCATATAAATGACGTATTGTTCACCGAAGTCCAAGCGAGGGCACCTGAAGCATCGCTCCGAGGGATCGATTCAAACGACGCCCCGCCGCCCGGTGTCGGCGTTCGAGAAAACTCATGCGAGAATGTGACGGGTTCCTAAAACCGAGACGGGGGTACACTCCCCATGGTTCGCCTAATAGGACGGATTCTCAAGACAATTTTTCGTCTGGCTTGTCCAGTGTGGCTCATGGTCGGCACATTGAGCGCTCAATGTCCTTCCCGACCGTCCGCGAAGCTCGCAGACTTGCAAAACAGGCTGAATGCGACCCTTGGGCAGCTCAAGAGCTCTTCTCCCGGGGCGCAAGACGCCTCGCGGAGAGCCGTTCAAGTAAAGGCGCTCCGGCAGTTGGAGGATCTCCAGTGTGCAAAAGAGATATCGGCAACCCCTGAAGAAGTAACGCGTAGCCCTGCGACTGGGACACCGTTGGTTTTGGTACCGATCCTTTTCGTAACGGACCGCGCATCAATCTCTACGCCGATCGACCGACACCGGTATTTCGGTGGGAAGCGGAGGCCGGACGGAGTCTCGTTTGGCGAGGAGACGGTCACGCTGCCCGCCGAGAGTTACCAAGCGGGAAATCCTGTTCCCCGGGGCGTCACAGTCAATTGGGAGAAAGGCACAAACTCCGGCGTGACGGTCGGCGCTCCGCGAGAGGAGACTCAAACTCAGTTCGCCGCGGCGATTCATGCCTATGCGGCGGGAAGGCAAGCGGACCAGCCGGTTCGTCTCATGATCTTTGTTCATGGTTTCGACGTGACTTTCTCGGAAGCTGCCGCTGCGGTCGCACGACTTTCCTTTGGTATACGTTCGGATATCTTGCCTGTTTTGGTCAGCTGGCCTTCTCAGGGGGCGGTTACCAAGTACTGGAACGATGAGGAGAATATCGAAGCGTCTGTTGAGCGCCTGCGACCAATTTTGAGTTTCCTCCTCTCGAACCCCGATGTGGATGAAGTTGAGGTTGTGTCGCATAGCATGGGGACGAGACTTGTGGCACGGATTCTTTCCGAGCTGCAGCTGCAGGGCGCCTCATTAGCAAAGCTCACGCGCGTCACCTTTGCAGCGGCCGATCTATATGAGGGCGAGATCCAGGGACTGTGGCCACGCATCCGTACAATGCCGACAAAAGGCTGGGTATTCTATACGTCGAAGAACGATTTTGCACTCTTGGCGTCATCGATCGTGCATGACGCCACGCCAATCGGTGATTCTCGTACACGCGTGTTCACACTTGCTTCGGTTGACACCGTGGATGCAAGTGGCGTCGCACCCATGCTGAAAGGTTATGGTCACTCTTACGTCATCGACAATCCACTCCTGCCAGTGGATCTAAGGCACTGGATTGTCCAGGGCCTAAGCCCCGCCCAAAGGGGACTCGTTAAGGGCACCAGGCTACCAGGCTTGTTCTGGGAGATAACAAAATAAGGGGGCAGCTTGAATTCTCCTTGGCTTATCGGGTGCCTGCTTCTTGGCCTTTGCGGTTCCGCATCTGTTGCCTATGCTCAGGGAAAAGGTGACTTCGACCCACTGTTCGAGCACCGGTGTAACGTGATTATCGACCCGGTTCTCGTGAAGGCATCGAAACCTGAACAACAGGCATTCTTTCGAAACCTTGATGCCCCGTACCAAGCCGGAATCGGTTTAGTCGAGGCGGGACGCTTTCCTGAGGCTCTCTCAGATTTCCTTTCCTATGCGGACACGGTCTCCAAGTACGTGGCGCGAACGCATTACGTCTATCTCGACGTGTTGGTGGAGATCGCTACGGTGCGATCGCAGATGCGAGATTTCAATCAGGCACTGATTGATGCCGGCACTGTGTTCCACACAAGCCAGGAATGCTATGGTATCGACAACAGTTTCACTCTCAAGTCCGCCACACTTTTGGCCGTGATCTATCAGAACACGGGACGCTGGAATGAAGCGCTGGACGTTTCCGAGAAGGTTCTCGATGGCGAGCAACGTCTGATCGCTGCAATGCCTTTCGACAAAGCGTCTAGCCCCGCCGTCCATCGGCAACTCACCGTTGCCCGATGGAATGTCACAGCACTACAATATCGTCTGGGCGATCTCGAACATGCCAGAGCCGGCGCGCAGGCAATGATCGAGGAGACGAAAACGCTCGATCCGAGCGATCCCGAGAGGTTTGAATTTGCGAACATCGCCTGGTACGTTCTCGATCGAATCGCGCATCGCCGAGATGAAGACCAAACCGAAGCCTTTGCCGGTTTACAGGCGACCTACGAGGGAATGCGCGCACTTCTCGGACCCGACCATCCACGCACATTTCCATTGCTTGCCAATGAGGGGTTTGCCGCAGTCGATATCAATGCCGGGCGTGGTGCGGATATTTTAAAGGATTACGTAACGCGAATCGAACGTGAACGCCTGCGGAGACAACTGCCGACCGACCGACAGATTTTTCTGGAGGCCAGCGGGAATGCATACCAGCGCTATGCGTTCGCCGCGGCCGATGCGGAGAAGATACTTGAAGCGTTCCATGGAATGGAACTGTCGAAAGCTCGGTCGTTAGAGGACTCGTTCGCAGTCCGTTTGGCTTTTGCAGATCAGATTCTGCCCACGGATCAAGCGTCTTCTCTCAAAGCGGCTGAGGCCCGCGTCAGTGAACTCGAAAGCAGGCTAGAGTCGCTGTCTGCAGATCCCGTCGCACGCGTCGCCGTGTCGAAGGAACTAGACACTGCAAAGACGTCCTACGCCAAGGCTTTCGACTCAGCATCCGCATCCTCGCCGCGGTTCCGAATGGCGACGCAATCGGAAATCGCTGGCCCGGAAAAAGCAAGGAGTATCCTTCGCCAGGATGAGGTCTTCATTAGTTATCTCACAGAGCGATCTGATGGGCCGATGATGAAAATATTAGTCTCAGTCCTCGAGCCCTCTGGGAAACTCACTGTAGCCGATCTGGGTGATTGCCCGGGATTGGATTTCACGACCCAGTCCTACGATATTGCGATCGCCCGACCCGACGGAATCGCAGCCGCTGCCAAAGAAGGCAAAGATTTATGGTCGTTCCGCGGTGCTTTCTTCTTCGGGGCGCCGGGCGGGACGTATCCCGAGGCTACGCTGGTAACGAACTTCGATGTGTTGAGGCAGGCGGTTTCAGACATGGTGCTGCCCAAGGCTCTGCGCGATCTTCTTGAACCCTACAAGCATTGGGTAGTCTCGCCGAGCGGTCCGCTTTGGAACATTCCATTCGAGACCTTGGCCGATGGCGACGGTTTGATTATCGACAATCACGCTGTCCGTTACGTGCATTCCTGGACCATGTTCACTATGCTTGCGGACGCAGCGCAAACCCGAAAGCGAGCGGCTGCCGATATTCCCGTCGTGGCTGTCGGCGGCGCAACCTATTCTGACTATCGCCTGCCTCAAGGTACACCGCCGGCGCAATACCCTTCCTGGAAGGAATTGGGCTCCTCGAAAACTGAGGTTAAGCTCGTAGCTCAGTACTTTGGTTTGAAGGACGGTGTCACAGTCTTTCAGGGCAAAGCGGCCTTGCGGTCAACGGTTCTGGGATTGAACTCATCCGGGAAACTCGCCCACGTTCACACGGTTCTGTTTTCGACTCACGGACTCTTGGATGCGACCAATCCAGCGCGAAGTTCTTTGATTCTAGGGCGACCCGAGGGTGGATTCGAAAGTGACCGCTATTTGACAGCGCGCGAACTGGCCACATTTGATATGCCCGCCGATCTGGTTGTCGTTTCGAGTTGCGATAGCGGAAACGGCCGTGTGGCGGCAGGCGAAGGCATTCTCGGATTGCCATACGCAATTTTCGCTGCTGGTGCTGCATCGGCTTTGGTAACCCGGTGGAAAGTCTTCGACGACGATACAACCGCTCATCTTGTGAGCGATCTCTTGATCGCTATCGATTCCGGCAAGTCGCCGGACGATGCCCTGGCCGAGATCAAGCGAGATCTTCGCCGGACTAAACCTGAAGCTTACTGGGCGCCTTTTGTCTTACTGGGCCACTAGCTCTGCGCATAAAAGTCCAACTCGGTACGCTGGACAAGCAGACGACAACTTTGGCCAAAAGAAACATCGAGTTTGGCCGCGCAGCGCGATGCTGTTGACCCGGCCTCAGCCAGGGCAAAGGTCGAAAGCGCCAAACGGCAAAAATGTCGAAGAAATAGAGCACCTGCTTCTGAAGCAGACGCTTCACTCAGGTGGTCAGAAAGGGTCAACCAAGTCTAATACCCCTTTTGAAGGGTTATCTCAGAAAATAACCTTCGCACTTTTCTTGAGGTTGGCGATGAACTGCTCGATCTCCTCGTTTCCGCTTATCTTCGCTGGGAGCACGAAGGATCGAAGAGGGATACACAATTGCAGTGACATCAGAATCGGCGTCACCTTCGCCAAAGACATTTTGCGTTCCACGCTTCCATAGATCGCAAGCGCTGCACTCTTTCGAAATGTTTAAAGACACTGGTAAGAGCAGTTGCAGAGTTAAGTTTCTATTGGGTTAAATCATTTTTCGGAAGAATTTCAGCATAGACCAATGTGCGGGAAATATTCGTGACCAAGCAGGGCGAAAATTCCAACGGTCGACTGCAATCTCATGATTTAGCCGTATTTTCCATTCGGTCTACGAACTGCTTCAGCATGCTATCCATTACAATGCGAGTCATCAGACCGGATCCATATTCCTGTCCCATAAACTTCATCATTGGCTGTTTCTCAGTTCTCGCCATGGTATAGACGAAAAGTTCCTGCCTCCACGTTGCAGGGGGATGGCTTTCCAACGAACCACGTTTCCCCATCATTTTATCCGCGAAGGCCTCCAAAAATTTCGTTATCCCAAACACAAGTTCCGCAGCAATATTTGCGTACATACGAGATTCCCTATCAGACTGAACCCTCGGTTCATACACCAAGGGCGTGGCGGCTGTCCCTGTCATTCCTATACGGGGCCCTCCATACGATGGACTAAAACGTTCCATACAAGCTTGGAATGCCCATTGGTCGCCTCCAATCTCATCGCCCCAAGATGCTTTCGCCTTAGTGTCCTTCAAAACTTCACGAACCGCTTCATCATCCAGGCCTCGAGCTGATATGTATTCTTTCTCGACTAGAAAATCGTCGATCATTTTTATTGCAAGACGGTTTCTCTCCTCTACCCAATCCCTATTTAGTATGATATCTCGGTAGTAGTGTGAAAACTCATGAGCCATAACAAAAAATAACGCCGGGAAAATGTAGTTCGGATCGGGAATGATAAGCTGTTGCGGCCACGACTGAATTGTCCAGCCGCTTTGAGACGACTTATGCCACAAGATCATGAGCTGAAGAAGCTCATCGACAAGCCTTTCCGGGGCCTTTAAATTGAATAGAGCATCCCTCGTTACTGTTTCCTGACCAGCTATTTCTCGCAGGAAGAGCATTGTGTTTGACATAGACAAAAGAGCCACGTAAAGACCGAGATTTATACGTATTTGTGGATTTCGCCCTACGCCCTTCATCATCGCATTCGGCACCGGGTTCCCTGTAAGAATGACTTCTAGTGTCTTCGCTGATTCTCGGAGGTCGGTCCTTATGGCGTCGCTGCCGAACTGTCCCATAAAATATGGGAGGAGCACCTTAGCCCAAAAAAATATTGCATTTCCATCGGCTAACCGCGCGCCACTTTCATCTTCGTACACAAGTTCTACTCGAAGTGACGAATAACTATTTGATTGTGATTGGTGTTCGTCCATTTCCTTGTCCTGGAAGAAACATTTTGCGTTTACATTTGATCGCTAGATTTTGTGAAACTCGCCTAATTATTGCTTCCAATCCAGTTTAGCGGCTTCAGCGAGTTCACCTTGGGTAATAAGATGCATTTCAGGAGAAATGTCGCCGTCGGCGATCTCAGGAAGAAGCTGCTTCACATACGTTCCCCCAGCATCGACGAGTTCTCTAACTATCGCAATCTGCTCCTTCAATACCTTAAATCTGTCTGTCGGGATAAGATCACCTGTCCCCAGCAAAGTCCATTTGAAGAGATTGAAGGCCCGGTCAATTGCTGCCTCATCCCCGGTTTCAATGGCTTTTTCCACCCTTAGCCAACTTATATTAAGGAATGGTAATTCTCGCCAGTCCCGTATTTCCAACCGCTCCACCAGAAAAACGAGGTAGTCGCAACCAGCCAGCAGCTCCCCCGGCTTGCCTCCAACGCCACGGCAAACCCCCCGCTCTGTAATCCACAACTCCTCAGGACGCAAATCTTTCTCTTCCTTAGCAATCAGAACCCAATAGCCACAGCGTAGCGGATTTCCAATATGCCCCCCGCCCTTAGGCCTCGAAAATGTATCCCGAATACCTAACCGCAGTTCTATATCGCCAAGGCCCAGGATTCCCTCCAATCCCTTTTGGAGTGGACCGAGGACTCCGCGGGCTATCGACAATCCGCTAACAGGGACTACCTCGCTTATCGATCCAAGCAAATCGAGAAATGTCCTTGCGTAGTCCTGTGTTTTGGCAGCAAAAAGAGCCAAGAAAACCTCGAAATCGCCGCCCAAGTATGGCACCGGACCCAATATTGTTTGGTTGAGCGCGATCACTCGTTGTAACTGCTGATTTTGCATATCTTCAAGGCGAGTTGGGCCCAAAACGACCGGCATCTCGTAATAGCCTTCTTGGTGGAGAAATCGGAGCAGAGCGTGCACGACCGGAGCGCGTTTTTGATACCATACACGCTCATCACCAAGAAACATTTGCACGAGCTTCAATCTCACGTATGAATTTCCAGGATCGAACGGGCGATCCTCAAACGAGATTGTCGTTCGATCATGAGGAATGTGAGTGTAAACCCAGTGCACCGCAGCTTTTCTCATTAGTGCTTCTAGTTTATCTCTCCAAGACATTGACGCTTCCCTCTCAGTACCTCTCACTGCTGGTATTTCACTAACCAGCAACGACGCATCCGGGGATTTTATGTCATCGACCGTCGGATCGCCATTTTCAATTTGAGTCTTTACAAGCGTAGTTAGGGGTACAAAGTTGACTTTCGGAGTTTTCGAGCGACTGCAAATGCCATGAGCAAATCCGGGGCAGATCATGCATCGGGAACACTCAACTCAAAATAAAGCCACTGGATAATGTCTAAAGACTTAAGTAACGATTTATCAGTCACGACTTTGCGCAGCGACGGCGTGCTCTCGCGTAGTTCACCTTCCAACCCTAATGCCCTGGCAGGGGCTTTCCGTCACAGTAACCGCCTCAATTATCTCCGTACTAACTGGATTCTTAAGTCCCTCACGATGGTCCGCAAACCGTTTGTCTATCATTGCCAGGATTGGCTCGAAACTCAGTTTTCCAAGACAACTTCCTAGGGCCAGGGTTCCCGGGTCTTTGGTAGTCGTGAACAAACCATTCGCCCACCCGCTGTAGAAAGCAAGTTTGGCGTCGGGGGGCAAGCTTCCCCAAACATCAAATTTCTCGATCAAGGGGGAAGGGATGGGCACCACAGTCTGTGAATCACCCGCCACACTCGTGCCTGGGTAGCAAGTGAACAGAACTACTAGGGCGAAAGCGAGTCTTTGGAACATTTTTGCCTCCGCTTTGGTAAGCCATGATCTTACTCTCTGACTCGCTATTTGTAGAAGGTTTGCTTCCCGACTCTCGCCACAAGCGCGTGAAGGTCCAGCCGGATGCGGTGTGATGCTCGGTTGTGATTTCGCGCTAGGTCGGCAATCCCTAACCCGATCATTTGAGTGAAGCCGGGGAACTGTTAGGTCATCTGGAATATCAATGGAGGTCGAAAAGAGTGGTCTAGGCTTGACCCAAAACCCGAAAACGAGACAGTTTTGAAGTTGAGAAGGGCAAGCTGGATGTGGTTCTCTGGGCTGAAGCGAAGGAGGAGAGATGCCAGGGAAACGACACAGCGAGGAACAGATTCTCTATGCCTTGCGGCAGGTCGAAGCAGGCAAAAAGGTCAGCGAAGTTTGTCGAGAGATGGGCGTGTCGCAGCAGGCGGTTTACAGTTGGAAGCGGCGATACGCGGGACTGGGATTGCACGAGCTGCGAGAGCTGAGGCAACTGCGGGAAGAGAATCGCAAACTGAAAGGGATCGTGGCGGACCTCACGTTGGACAAGCACATTTTGCAGGAAGTGCTATCAAAAAAGGCTTGAAGCCCGCCAAACGTCGCGAGCTGGTGCGCCAAGTGCGGCAGGCGTACCAGTTGAGTGAAAACCGAGCTTGCGGGCTGATGCGAATCACCCGTTGGTCGAATCGATACCAGAGCCGTCGAGATCCCCAAACAGAACTACGCATCCGGCTACGGGATCTGGCCGCCACGCGGATCCGGTACGGGTATCGAAGGCTGACGGTGATGCTGCGGCGAGAAGGTTGGCGCGTAAACACGAAGCGTGTTTACCGGCTCTATCGAGAAGAATCGCTGCAGGTGCGAAGGAAGAAACGGGTCAAGAGCGCGGCGCAAGCGCGGATCACGCTTCCGGAGGCCACTTTTGTGAACCAGCGCTGGAGCATGGACTTTGTGAGCGAGCGTTTGGCGGACGGGCGATGGTTCCGAATACTGACCATAGTGGACCAGTACACCAGGGAATGTCTGTGTGCGTATGCCGATCGCTCGCAGACGGGCGAGAAGGTCGGAGAACAACTGCACCGGCTGACAGAGCTCCGCGGTGCACCGGAATCGATCACATCGGATAACGGTAGCGAGTTTACGGGCAAGGCGATGGACTTTTGGGCGCATCAAGCAGGCGTGAAACTAGATTTTATTCGTCCTGGGAAACCCGTCGAGAATGGCTACATCGAAAGTTTCAATGGCCGGTTGCGCGACGAATGCCTGAACGTGGAAGTTTTTCTCGACCTGGCCGACGCACGAAGGAAACTGGACAAGTGGAGAAACGACTATAACCAACAGCGCCCGCACAGCTCACTGGCCGATCGAACGCCGGACGAGTTCGCCAGTGTGGCCATGCAACTTTCCTCCACCCTTTCCTCTAGAGAAGGCGCGGACGGCCCCACCCCAGAGCCTGTTTGTGTTGAGAGGTTCAAGTGAGTTACTTTAGGCCGCAGCAGGCCGGAAAAATCGGCCCGAGGACCATTCACAGCGTCCCGGATTCGCAGCTGTCTCAAAATGCGGGGCAGGTCAAGCTGTTGTGTACCACCGTTGTATTTTGTCTACTGAGACGGATCAACAATTGCTCCGCGAATTGGATTTCTCTGCAATTCCCTTAACAGCGTGTGCCGCGGTAAGATTTGTGCGCGAAGCGACATCAAAGGAGGTAATTTCCCTTGCATCTTGATAACGCTAAAAAGGAGCTAGTGCGTAAGTTAACGGAAGCTATAATAGGTGCAGTGTCAGAAAATGATGGCATCGCCAAAGCCGTTTACAAGTTGCGGGCTGCTGGTCTCGATATGGAACTAAGCCTCGATGGAACGATTAGTTTTTCACCTTGGCCAGAACAGGCGGCAAACGCTCTAGGTCACCCGTTCTTAATGTCGGCACATCTGCGAGTGAATTGTTAAAACGTAACACCGCAGAAGATACCGATTCGCTCGCGACGAAATTGAGAAGTTAAAGGATTCGCACGATCCACAGGCTGGCGAGCTAGAGACTCTGATAAATTCAGACGACGCAACTCCGGAGTAGTCGGCTTATCGTCCATTTTGAAGCCGATACTTTATTAAACCCTCACCGATAGGAGTACTATAATGCAAACTCCTTCAATCGACGGAACATCGTCAGAGACTCCAGCCGAAATAGCTCGCGCGTATCGAGTCACCCGCTTATGTGTCGTCCTGCTGCTTTGCATGTCCGCATTCATACCTTCAATAAGTCGAGCCCAAACGCAGCGGTCTGCGAACGGAGCGTCGGAGTCAATCCCGCAACCCGCCGTGCCTGCGATTCTTGCCGCGTTCGACAAATACGAAGTTGTTGCGATGCCGGAAGCCCATGGCATGAGAGACCTGGATGATTTCATTTTCTCGCTGATTCGCAATCCAGCATTTCCGGAGAAGGTGGATGACATCGCTGTGGAGTGCGGCAACTCGCTATACCAGCCCATTCTGGACCGTTATATCGCTGGAGAACCTGTAGCGTTCGCCGAGGTTCGAAAAGTGTGGCGAAACACGACGCAGCCAATGTGCGGCACATCAGCATTCTTCGAGCAATTCTTCCCTCTCGTGCGCGCAATCAATCAGAAACTGCCGCCTGGAAAGCGGCTTCGCGTCCTCGCCGGTGATTCACCCGTCGACTGGGACAAGGTCACAACAGACATTAGTGACGCCCCCAAGAAGTTTTTTGACCGGAATGGGAGCATTGCATCGGTCATGGAAAACGAAGTTCTGTCCAAACGTCGAAAGGCGCTCATGTTGTTCGGCACTTTTCACTTGATGCACGGAGTTGCTAACGATGCTGTGGCAAGGTACGAAAAGGACTACCCCAATGTCACGTTTGTCATCTCAGACCTCACCGATTTTATTCCGGATTTGGCGGGTCGGTCCCGTAGCCCCTTCGCCGCTTGGTCATTTCCGTCCCTCGCGTTGGCCAAGGGCACCCGGCTTGGCGCACTAGATATAACGCACTTTTTCCCAGGACCCGTCCATGTCGACAAGGACTGCAATGTTTCTTTACCGGGATTTTCCAAAGATCTGCAAAAACCCATGGGGGATCTGATAGATGCTTTTCTTTACGTGGGCCCCCAAGATCTTGAGCTAAGCGAGAAAGAGCCCGCTGACATTCTCTTAGACACTGCTTATATGAAGGAATGGCTGCGAAGAGAGATTTTAATCGCTGGCCCTTTTGGGGCGGAAATCACGACCCAAGACGCGCTCGACGACAACATTGTGAGCGGGGCTGAAAATCCCATTTATGAACTGCCCACGCACCCGGACATCAAGGCTATCGCTCAAAGTTGCCTCGACTTCAGAAAACAAAGCAGCACTCCGAAATGAAAAATCGAAGATTGATGCCGCCTTCTCCAATCACTGGTTGTGCCTGGTAAGCCGGAAAATCGGGAGTTTGGGGTACCGGCGTTGCTCAGGCATTAGCCGAAAACCGATTGGCATCATCTTGAATTGTTATTTCTCGATCCCGAGACTTTTCCGCCCGAATCTTCTCAATGAAGTGGATGATCTAACGGATCACGGTAACCCACACAGACGGCGGCAGATAAATGTTCCCAAAGCGAGATACGGGAGTCAGTAGACGTAAGGGCAGGCTTGAGCAGTGCCGAGATTGTGTTGTTCAGTGATGGGAGACGTGAAAGTAGCACTTGGGCGATCAGCGCACTAATCAGGAGTCGGGAACACTGCCGACATGGATGGCGTCTAATGCTGACAGCGAAGCTACTTGCGTGGGGGTGCGTCACTGGATTCTACGAAGGCTATAACGCTATTTCTTGCCAGTGTTTTGTGCACGCCGTCCGCTGTGTCCGGACAGGAGCGGCGAGACGTTCCCTTGTACAACAAACAGATTGAGAAGTTTGAAAGCCACGGTGAAAGTGCTCTGAATTCAATTCTGCGACTCGGCATCGAAAACAAAATACCTTTGGGTATCATTCGCTCCGGCGACCGCTTGTGTACGAAGATCGACCTTGCGGTCCGTGGTGAACCCGCGACCACTATCATCGAAGCCCTCATTAAGCGGATCGGTGCCTATCGCTTGAGGATTAAAGACGACTTGCTCGTGATAGAACCACAATTTATCCCGTCGTCCACTGCACAGTTGTTAGCCACTGAAATACCACTGTTTTCTGTCGGAGCCAGCACCACGCAGGAACTGGAAGCGGCTCTGCTAAGATTCACAAAAGCAGTGTTGCGACCCGCTGAAGGATCTGCGTTCAGCATCCTTGGATCACCGGATGACCCTCGAACCCCTGCATTTCAGATGCGGAATGTCACTGTGGATGAGATTCTAAACCGCATTGTCAAACAAGATGAGGGAGGAGCTTGGATTTTACTTCCGATCCCGGATGACTATAAAAAGTCCGCCGATAGACCCTTTGTAAAGATTATCAACTATTCTGACAAGCGTGCAGGCGAACGTATCTCGTGTAATGATTTTCCCAGTACAACGTTACCTTAGCGGGAAGCGGGATTACAGGAATGTCAGAGGTCCGGACGCTAACCCGATCATTTGAGTGAAGCCAGGGAACAGTTAGGTTATCTGGAAGATCCAGTCGGGATGATCGAACGGTGCTGGTCTACACATGGCGCCTCCTCCTAAATCGCGCCATCTCCCGCCACGTCTGCCGACCGTCGCGCCACGAATTGAACCGGGAGTTAAACGACAACGCGTAGGCTATGCCCAAGAATGCTGCTGGCACAGCGAGGACTAGCGACGCGTCGAGGAGAACCTTGTTCATTGCGATCGTACTGTAAATAAACCGGAAGGCACATAGAACTGAGCAAAGGTCACATTCCCCTATTACCTTTCGCCCAGTACTGCCTGTTACTTTGCAAACGTTCAGTCTTCGGAATGATCGTAACTTTGGTAAAATTCCCTGTATTGTTCTGAATACCGCGACGGAAATCCTTTACCTACGGGAAGGCGAAGACCGGTTATTTTACACTTGCGAAGGGGAGGCAGGATCCTTGTACGACCCTGAATTAGGAGAAGTTCTTCAATGTCGACCCGACGCCGCATTCACAGCGTATGGCTCACCCGTTATCGTTTTCAAAAGCAGAAAAATCTAATGCTTCTCATTGTACGGTGACCGTAATATTCAACGGATAAGAAAGGTTACCGCTCGTTCCGGTGATTGTCGCCATGCTTGTTGCAACCCCAGTTCCAGACAGCGTTACCGTCTGGGGGCTATTCGCTGCGTTATCTTGTATTGTCAACGAGCCGGTCCGGGCACCGCTCGCGGTGGGGGTAAAAGTCACCTGAATGGTGCAGGGAGGAGCACCATTCGCGACGCTCGTCCCACAATTGTTGGATTGGGCGAAGTCGCCCGACGTTGTAATGGTGGTTATGCTTAGGCTCGCGGTGCCGCTGTTAGACAGCGTGATGGCTTGCGCTGCGCTACTCGTGCTTATGTTCTGATTACTGAACGTGAGGGTAGTGGGAGAAACACCAGCCACAGGTGCCGGGGTCGTTGATACCGATGTTCTAGTTCCCGCCCAAGTCCCCATATCGCCATTCGTACAACCGCCAGCCGCGGCGGAATAGCTGCCACTCGCGGAGTTGCCATTTGAGGCAACCGTTCCCGTCAATGTGACGACCTGGCCATTCTCGTTCAACGTCATCGTGATGGAATCCCCGTTCAGGCTACCCGAGAGAGCTGCAGAACTGGCGCATGGAGTTCCGCTCAGAGCAAGTGCGGCTGACATCGTTGACCCGTTCTGTGCCACAGTCCCAACGCCAGAGTATTGAGTCCCAAAACTTGAGGAGGTTGCGGTGAAAGTCCAGTTCCCGGCGATGTTGGGAGTCGCAGTCGTAATGGGCGTCGAAGTCCCACTATTCGCCCCTCCACCTCCGCATGCCGCAAATCCAATCGCCAAAGCAAAGCTCATGGTGGTAAGTATCGATACGAGGCTTTGCTCACTAGACATGCGCCGGAACATAATGGCAACTAGCAGCGCAAGCGCTAATGGTATCCAGCCGGCTAAGCGCCTGGAACCGTTTCCCCAAGGTCGATTGGATGGCGTGACGAGACCCGCCGCGGTCGCCGAAACAGTCAGTGTCGAGGTGGCAGTTCCGTTCGCCGTAAGCGTTAGGGAGGTCGGATTAAAGCTGCAGGTTGCTCCAGTTGGCAAACCGCTGCATGCCAAGCTTACGCTCCCGGCAAAACCATTGACCGAGTTCGCTGTGATCGTCGCCGTACCAGGGGTCGAACTGGACACCGTAACCGTGGCTGCCGAGGATGAGAGATAAAAATTGGGGCCAAATTTAGTAAGAAGATTGCCAATATTCACCGATCCCAAACCGGTTACCAAGTCGAAACCAGTGCCGGCGTTGTATCCCGATAGGACACCGTTTGCATCCGAATTGATCAGGACCGTGCAGTTCGGCGAGTTCTTGACGCAAGGCATGGCATTTGTTCCCGAGGTCACATCGTAGAACACGCAGGTGCTTGCGGGGCTGCTCGTGGAATTGCAACTCGCAGCGGATTGTTCGGCGGCAAGGGTGTAAAGGGTTGGATTCGCGTTTCCCTGTTTCGATCCGATTTGTTGGTCGATCAGTGCCATGACGCCTGCGAACGCCTGGACCGCAACGGAAGTGCCGCCAACCCCCTCAAACTCTTCATAGGGGGAGTTGAGGTTGCAAGTATTGGTGCTGCCGTCCGGATTGGCGTCCGCCTCGCAGACGATATAGAAATTCTGAATGGTCCCGTCCCCGGCGAACAAAGAAAGGTCGGGAACATCACGCTTACCATCGCTGGGAACTCCCGGACCGGTCTGCCAGGAAGGTTTCGCGTAACCCCCGCCGCAGCTCGATACGGCTCCTACCGCCGTAGAGGATGTCGCTGACGTGGTGCAATTGCTGGCACCGCCTGCACCGCCAGCGGGAAAAATCAGACCATCGTTGGAGGAGGTTGAGCTGTTGCAGGACGCTTCCGCGCTGCTGAAGCCGAAAAAGGTGTAAATGACCGAATTCGTGCAGGTATCGTTATAGGCAGTCTCCGGAATGTATCCGAGGACCGAGGCTTGCGTGCCGGAGGCGTTCGACGCACTCCAATACGTGGTCGGGTTACTGAAGTCATTGAAGTCGGTGCCGCCGACGGCGATATTGTAGGGAGTTGAGCTGACTCCGTTGACAGCCAAACCAAACTGAGCAGGATTGTCAATGGTTACGCTTGGATCAAGAGGGTCGCATGCGGACGAGCCGTTGTCACCGGTTGAAACTAGGACCGTAATACCCTGCGCGGCGGCCTGACTCCATAACTGCTGATAGAACGTATTTCCAGAGGTGCCCAGGAAAAGTTCGCATTGGCCGTAGCTGTAGCTCAGAATGGGGGCGAGATTGTTGTTGACGATATATTGAGCAGACGTATCCCCGCCAAATGTGGAATTGGTCGAAGGAGAAACCACCAGGTCAATCGTGGCACCGGTGGCTACCGCACCCGACCACTCCACGTCCAAAACAGCTTCGCACTCGTCCCCTCCGTTGGCGCAGTTTAGTACCCCCGGATCGGAAGTGGGCTCGGTTTCGATCTGTGTAAAGTTCATCGCCGGCAGACCGAAAATACTCCGGAAAGCGACCACGTCGGAAGAGTTAATGTCGCTGTCGCTGACGACGGCAATCGTCTGCCCGGAGCCGGTAGCAGTCGACGGCAGGTTGTAAATCTTGTAAAAGTCGGCGGGGCCGAGCGCATAGCACTGGGCGGTCGTATTGTCACAGGTTGAAGCTGAATACGTGAAATTGGGATGCACGGCGGTGACTTTGCCATCCGTTTTCGACCGGCGAAACACGCCGAGGGTATGGCTCATCCGCTTCCGTGGGAAATTGTTCAGCGAATGCACGCCGGCGACAACCGGCGTAAGGGCGGTCGGGATACGTGGATTGGTGGCGTTGGCCCAGTGCTGTTCGCCATTGGCCAGCACGTAGCTGTGTATGGCCGCGTGAAAAGCTTGCTGCACCTGCCCTGCGCTACCGGAGAAATCAATCGCGGTGTGGCCAGCCGCGACCTCATTGACGTGGAAGCCCTGCGACTGAAGCCACGCGGTAATTTTCTGAACGTCTTGATCAGAGGGTCCGAATTGCTGGCCAAATTGCTGCGGAGTAAGCCAGTTGTGATAGTTCGGCGAGGAGCGATCCTGCTGTTGAGCCAGCAGATTCTCAAGCGCCGCCTGTTGGTCGGGGCTGCGCGTGAGGACCAGGAGCATATGATCCATCGGCAGGCTCGCTGGCGCCGCGCCGCGGTCGAATTGAGCGCTCGCCAACGGGTGCACGTTACCCTGCAGAACCGTAAGATTGGTATTGTCAATCGCTTCGCGAATGCGGGAGGGCGCGCCGGATTGGCCCGAAACGTTGGTAGAGACTAGGGCAAGGAGGGCAACGAATGAAATGACGCCGATGGCCAGCAGGTATTTGAGTCGCATACTTATGATCGATAGGGAACGAAAAAAGTATGGAAGGAACGCTCTCGCGGGGCTGGCGGCTAGGTAAGCCGAAAGTTACCGGCGACCAAGGTGTGAGCGGCGTGAGCATATACGCTTATATAATAAAGTCAAATCAAACTTTCGTTATTGTCAACATCAGGGTGACAGACCTATATCGACCCTTGCGGAAAGCACGCTCGAATTTTATTCATGGTTTTGGGCGAAACACATCCCTAGAAGCCCGCTAACGAATTTCGCATGGCGTTCACATACAGCAGAAAGCTGGCGACCGGAATGAGAACTGCAAGTATTAATCCCGCATATGGAGACAGTCTGGTAGATATTAGAGCGTTCAAGGCGGATACGCCTACAATGGTACCCACGAATCCTATTACGCACCAACTAAGGATACCCAATGATGCATCGATAGCCGCACCTCGCGTCGAATTGAATTGGAACCAAACGAGAAAAGAGGCGAGACCGCCGCAAATCGTAAAGACGAGAACGCCCTCAAGAAGATTCAACTTCTTCCCTTTTTTCATGTTCTGCAAGGAATCAACTGTCGTCTTGGTTTCGGAAACTGCATTGCGGGCTCGCTGCACGAAGCTCAATGCTTCAGCTACCTTCACTCTTTGCCCCGGCTCAACTTGCAACGACTCCTGCAACGCCAAAAGTTTTTCTTCCGCTTCTTTGAGGTACGTGGCACACATCAGCAGTCGATTTTCCATCTGGACCCCTTTATTCTAGGCGGACTTCGCCTTGGCTTCTTCTGGCTTCCTGAAGGTTTCGGTCTGCGCAAGGATTGCGCGACTGGCAATGGAAAATACGAAATACTTCCCTGGTTTTTCCGCCGCTATTTGCTCCATTCGTTCCCGCGCATTTGAAAGCCCTTGGATGGCTTCAATCCACACCATGTCTTTGCCCGGGCGTCCCGAGAAAATATCGAAGGATGATTCTTTCATTCGACATCTCCGGTGCGGCAGCTTGGATTAACAGTAACACTTATCTTGGGTGTTAAGGAATCGTTTCAGACTAGAGGAATTTACCGATTCCCCGGTTTATGCAGTACTGAGGAGTACTGGGACTGTAGCCCGTTGCGAGGGGAACACCCACGCCCGAAATCCGAAAAGAATCAGGAATTGAATCGCAAACAGACCCTGAAAACATTAAAGAGCGTGCGTACATATTGTTCGTTATTTACGCATCTGAGCCAGCGTTTCTATCGTCGGGTAATTCTTTGTGTCCAATGCATGTGCCCAGTCCTAGCAGTCCCGCTCTTTCTTTCATTCAATCTCGTGCGCATCTTGCGCTTCACAAAGCAACGGCGAGACTCACCGACACATTTGGCTCCCTGTCCGCCGAGGGCTCTGAAAAGCAACAACCAAGCGCTCCTGGCCTTGGCAAAAAGCACGTTTGAAACGACCATCCGTATGTGTTTCTGTGTTTCTGTGTTTCTGGATGGGCTGTGGCTAAAAGCGAAGCTGGGGCGGCAAAGTACAGAACGTGTCGTATCGCTACTGGTAGCGATGGGAGGGAATAAAGAGGGATTCGTGCAGTGACTTGGCAATTGCGGTACGGTATACGGTTCGCGATTACGCCTTCTTTGATGGTGCAGTTGAGAAATAACTCTTCTGGCGCTTCCACCAAAGACCCCAATAGGCGGCAACGCATAATCCGCCTATCACAATGCTTAACGAAGCAATTCGGGAGCCCGGTTGGGGCGATGTCAGAGACGAAGATAACGAAGAACCGAACCATTCCAAGAGGAATATGGTAAAAACATACCACCCGAGTTTCCAAGCGATAAGTAGCCTCCGTTGGATACCATAGAATCCCATTGCAAAGAGAACGGCATTTAGGAGCGAGATAAATAGTCTGAGGGGACCGTGACTTCCCGACAAGAATTCAAAATGTTGCGAGTGTATAGAATGAATGCCCGGAACGATGGACAGCAACGACAGCAAACAGAATAAGATGCAGATAATTTTCAGAACATCTATCCCTGAATGTGCTCGGCTTGTCATAAGATTTAATGTACCGGACCTTCTAGCGAACGAAATTGCTTATTACTTACAACCGCAATCGCCGCTCGAGCTTGGCCAACGAGATGTTCCACCGATTCCTACGAAACCTCCTACTCCAATCCCAAGTAGTCCGTGTGGAGGCTCGTTCGGGCTGTACGGATCCCATGTAACGCCTGCACCGCTGCCCGGGTCACTCAGGGTGACACTTGCCGCGCCGCTACCGTCTGCGTCAACTCCGGCGCTTATTGAGACACTTTCTCCAAGCCCCACTTCGCCTTCGGCCGCCAGCCCGCCGGCGAATCCAGATGCCTGGCAACCGGAGTCGATGGGATCGTAACCGAAGAACGCGCCCTCCCCGACCCCTCCGTACAAACCCAGATTCCATTGGCCGCCATTGTGACCTAGCGTTATTAGACCACCGACTCCATATCCACCTCCGAATTCTATTTGCCAGAGTCCAGTAGGATCCTTGAACTTAACTGGGTCGTCGCCTACGTAGGCGTACAGGTTGAAACCAGCTGAGAATCTCATTGGATCTTCGCTGGTGAATCTCTGAAAGTTTGGATTGTAATAGCGATGGCGGTAAAAATATATACCCGTGCCGTCGTTTTCTCGACCGGTATATTCATACGTGCTCGCTGAACTGCCCGTGGTCGCTGTGTTGCCGAACGGATCGTAGGTGTACGACGCGAGCGTGCTCGCGCTGCTGTTCGTCAGGGCCAATGTGCTGCCGAGGGCGTCTGTCAGGAAATTCGCGGTGGCACTCGAATCCGTTCTGGTAAATCGTTCGTCCACACCGAGGCCCGTCAGAAGATTTGCTGTAACAGTTGATCCCGACAGTTCCCGTACGGGATTCACTCCGTCATAGAGATAGTTTGTTGTTGTGCTGACGATTGTCTTCGCCACGCGCCGGCCGAAGGGATCATACTGGAAACTGTCAGCGGTTGAATTCATCGACGCCAGTTGATTTCGCGCATTCCAAACGTAGCTGTTCGTCCCGTCACTGGTAACGTTCCCGTTGCTGTCGTAAGTTGGCGTCGCGGTACCCCAAGTCGTCAGTTCATTCGCCGCGTCGTATCCGGTCGTCGAGATTGCGTTCGGTATGTTCACAGTTGCTAAGCTCCCACCCATGCTCATACGGCGTCCCGCTAAATCGTAACTGTAGCTGAGATTCCCAAGCGTGGTTGAAGTCGTGGCATAGCTGATCCCGGTGATTTCAGAAGCGTTGTCGTAGCTGTAGGTCATGGTCACACCATTCGGCAAGGTCAGCGCCGTTCGCCGGTTCGCCGAATCATAGGAGAAGGATACCGTTGGCGTGCCCTGCGTGATTTGGCTGAGCCGGTTGGCATTGTCGTAGGTATAACTGACCGCCGTCGTACTGCCTACCGTCATGCTCGTTCGCCGACTTGCGGCATCGTACCCGTAGCTTACTGAGCCTTGCGGCGTTGTTTCCTCCGTCATGCGATCGAGCCCGTCGTACGTGCGCGAGATTGTTCCCGTGACGGAATCCACAGCCTGTGTCAGCCGATTACCGGCATCATAGGTGTAGCTGATCGTGCTCTCATAAGTGCCGCCCGAATAGCCAAATCCCGCACTGGTCTGCCGGTTAAGATCGTCGTAAGCATACTTCGTTACCTTCCCACGTCGGTCTGTTAATTGGGTGAGATTGCCATTGCTATCGTAGGCGTAGCTCTCACTGCGGGTCAGCGGATCCGTGCGGCCCGTTAGTCGATCCATGTTGTTGTAGGCATAGCTCGTCGTGTGGCTACTCGCGTCCGTCACGCTCGTGAGGTTCCCATTTGCGTCGTACGCGAATGAGGTCTGGCCGTTCGCTGGATTGGTGACACTCGTGATCTCGTTGAGATTATCGTACGCGTACTTCGTTGTTTGGCCGAGAGGATTCGTGACGGAAACAACGCGCCCAGCGCTATCTACAAACCGGTTGGTTGCCCTACTCAGAGGGTCCGTAATCGCAACCAGGTCCCCTTCACTATAAGTGAACTGCGTCTCATTACTCAGTGGATCGGTCACGCTGGTCAGCTGGCCCTCAGAATTGTAGGTAAGGTTTGTTTGATGGCTGAGAGGGTCCGTGATGGAGGTTGTGTTCCCGTTGCCATCCACCGAAAGAGATGTTGTATGGCTCAACGGGTCCGTGACGCTCGCGAGCTGGCTAAAATTGGGATCGTAACTGAAGGAAGTGCTCGTGGCACCCGACGTCCCCGAGAGGCGCGTGATTTCGGTTATGTTGCCATTCGCATCGAACGTATAACTTGTCGTACGGCCGAGCGGGTCCGTGACGGATTGCAATAGATTATCGGGGTAGTAGGAATACGTGAATGTCTGTTGCTGAGAGGTGCCGTATGCGTAGGCGTCACTGGTCATTTGGCCGGTCGATCCAAACTGCACTTTTCGTACGTTGCCGTTGGGATCGGTCACGTTTACCTGCGACACGAACGGCAGGTAGCCTTCTGAGCAAGACGAGCAAGAGCGGAAGCTGGTGATGTTCGATGCAGAACCACCTGTCGGCAGGCTTGAGCTCCCGCCAGAACTCTCAAACGCAAGGGTTGTAGTTGAAGTCGGCGTCCATGAGAATTGGTAGGTACTCCCGTCGGCGAGGGTCTGCTGAGTCACGCGACCGTTACTGTCGAACTCGTTCGTTAGATATGTGATTCCACGCGCATCTTCAACGGTAAGAATATTGTCGTTGGAATCGTAGGTGTAGGTAGTTACCCCGCTGTTCGCATCCGTTACCGTCGAAAGCCGCCCGCTTGAATCGTATGTGTAAGCTACAGTGCGCCCGATACTATCCTGTGCTTGAGTGATGCGATTGCTTGAATCGTGCTGAAAACTGATATAGCGGCCATTCGGCGATGTGATTTGAATCACGTTGCCGCTGCTGTCGCGATTAATGTCGACCGAGTTCCCGTATCGATCTTGGATACCAATTAGAGCCGCCAGTGGCGGAGTGGCTCCGGGTGCTTCCGGGAAAAAGAACTTCATGCCATCCCTTCTCGTTAGCACCCAACCGCTGTTCGTAGTGGTGTTCCAGGTAATCGTCGCGCCGTACCATATGGTCTGCGTCGACGTATGCTCATAAGCGGCATCCGTACCCGAGGCTCCTCCGTCTGCTGCGTAGTTCTGGAAATAAATCCGCGCGCCATCGGGGAGGATTAGTTCTATATATGTGTAGGGATCGCGGTCGCCGCCAATCCACATCTCATAGTATTGAGTCGCTCCAATTCCAAAAGCGCGCGACTGGCTGTCGTTGGTTCTGTAAGTCCGTTGCAGGACGAGCGGGATTACGTCCGGCAGCACTAAATCTGTCTTGTTGTACTCAAAAAGCCCGGTTGAGAGATCGACTGGCTCGCCACCTTTGCATTGTGGATTCGAACACGTCGACGCTTGTGCCGGTGCACCCGACGTGTCGGCTACCATGGCTCCCGTAAATTCATATATCTCTACGCCCGGATCGGGAATGATCTGTTTGCCGTCTTTGGCGACGCTCCCCATGCCATACACATACCAACCTTTTTGCTCGGCATCGTAATTCCAGAAGTCAAACGCTGTGCCGGGTCTCGCCTTGTGGGAATTCGGATAGAAGAGACGCGCGCCGTGGCTCCACGAACCTGAGGATGTGTCAATGTATGCGTCCCCGGGCTGAATTGTGAAATAAATCGGTACTCTTACCCCCGTTGGGAGGGGGAACGGAGGTTGATCAATTGGAATGGGCGTGATACTGATTTTCGTGACTACATTTCCGTTGGGGTCCCGAATAACCGTATTTGCAGCCAGGTGAAGTTCGAGGCCAGGTAGCAAAGGTGTGGAAACCACTGTCTCGGCGGTCGTCGGTGACGGAATTGTGACGGCGTGAGCTGTGTCGAGACGTGTCATCCAGATCGTATATTTTAGTACCGTCGTCTGCCCTGCGATCAGATCGACAGCAACCTCGTAGATGCCATACGTCTGCTGCTGGGTGTTTGCGGTGCTGCCGTCGATGAACAGAACTTGGTGACCGGGCATCAGGTTAGGCAGCAAGAACCTCCCGGTGTTGTCTGTGGTGACTCTCTCCCCGCCAATTTCAAGCGTTACCCCTTCTAGCGGCAATCCATTCAAGCGAAGGGCTTGACCCGCCAGACCCGTCACGCTCGGCTTCGCCTGAAGCGGAGGTAGTTTTTGCCAAGGGGATTGGCCCTGGCCCGACGTCCATGGGCCTTGAAAATTGGCTGTACTTGGAATCCAAAGGTCGCCGTCGCCGTAAGTAGAATTGCTTAATGCAGATCCTGATGTCGACGATGGATCGAAGGTCGAGAATGAAATCGAAGTCGCGGCCAGTGAATTGCCGTTCGGGTCAGTTGCGCCCTCCGCTGCAACGGTGAAATTCGATCCCTGGAGCAGAGCGGACTCCGGATTCAGGAAGGCAAGCCGTCCCCCTTCGGCGGGAACAACAGTGGTTTCCACGGAACCTTGGGGACCGGTGAGTGTGACGGTCTGGGCGTTCAGTGTGACGACGTTGAGTGGTTCTGAAAAGCGGAGGGCAATTAAAGAATTAACAGGTACGTCCGTCGCCCCATCTTGTGGCGAGGACGCCTCGACCTGAGGGGGTTGACCGCTTAAGACTGGTTGAGCCGTAGCTATCGCTGTCTGCTGAGCCACAGGATCAAAGATTTCACCGAAATTCAGCGGTGTTCCTGTCTGGTCCAGTCCGCCCCAAAAAAGAACCGTGCCATCTGGCATCAGGGTTGCCGTTTGCCTACTCCGAGCGATCTGCATTTCAACAACAAGTTCAGTCACAGTGTTCGCGCTGAAGTGCCAAAGCGCTAGTGTTCCCAGTGTGGCACCGGAATCAGAAACGCCACCAGCGACCAGAAGGTCGCCATCGGTCAGAATGGTCGCCGAATGATATGCCCTGGGGACCAAACCGCTGGAAGCTATATCCTGGAATTGTTCGGTAGCAGGATTGAATAGCTCGGCAACAGTTTCGATCTTTCCAGAAGCGCCAACTCCGCCGAATACCAAGACCATCCCGTTCGGGAGCATCGTCGCGGTATGACCCGTTCGCGCATAGTGGAGTGAATGATGAAGAGTGTTCACCTGGCCTGTCTGAACATTTTCGATAGCCGCCGTCGAAAGCACTCCATCGGGGCCGTCTCCACCCAGAAGCAATAGAGTTCCGTCGGGAAGTAGAGTCCTTGTCTGGCCAACAATCGGTGTAACACTCTGAGCACGCGGTCGTAGAAACGAACGTGATCGCGTCGGGACAATCCCCGCTCCGAGGGCCGACGTAGCTGCCACAAGTATCAGTAGCGCGATAGCGCCGCTTCGCCCAACCCCGACGCGTTTCGACATGTCCGCATCCCCCAACCTGATTATGGGCTCGTCAGCTGTAACGTCATCTGACCGGTATCTGCTTGGTACGGATTTATATAAATTGTGAACGTCCCCGTTTGTCCGAGGCTTACGCCACTGAAAATCGTGTTCCCCCACGGGTAGGCATAACCCGTAGTTAATGTCGTTCCGTCTGGATTGTAGAGAGTTACGAACGGGTAGCCTGAGTAGGTTACGCTGCTGCATGTCAGGGATACCGACTGGCCCGAGGTTCCCGAGAACGTAAGCTGCGCATTTTGCCCAGGCGTCGTTGTCGTCTCGGTTACGGCAGACCCACCAATTGAAATCGTGCCGCTTGTATCTGCTGGAACGCTGTACAACGTAAGTGTTGCAGAGCCTGTGTTCGGCCCGGGTGCCACCTCCACTGTGTACGTACCCGCCGACGGAAGAGTTTGCACGTCAATGAAGGCAGGAGAGGGTGCGTATGCAGTTGTGGACGCCAAGGTCATGCCATTGGGCTCGACGATTGAAACGGTCACAGGAGAATAGAAGGAGGATGAGCTGTAAGAAACACTCTGGATATTCAGGCTGATACGTTCGCTTGCTGTCCCGGTAAAAGTATAAAGGGCGTTCTGGCCAGGCGAAGTGATCGTCGCTGTCACCGGCGAGCCGCCTGCGGTGATCGTACCCGTGACTGGTGTCGCGTTATAGAGCGTCAACGTCACTTGTCCGGTACCTGTCGTAACCGGATCGACATAGATTTTATAGGTTCCCGTTTGCGGCAGAGTCGTAGCGTCGATAAACGTGGGGCCGTAACTGCTCACGGTTGACGCAGTACCGAAGGGCGTTCCGTCCGGGGCATAAAAAGTCAGATTTGCATAGTTAGGGAACGTAGCACTTGCGGCTATCAGGCTGACGACCTGCCCGGCGGTCGCGGGAAAAGTGACCGATATGTTCTGACCCGGTGTGGTGGTGGTCATCGTAACTGACGAGCCGCCTATCGTGATTGTCCCTGTGGCGTCGGTAGCGTTATTCGGCTCTACGGTTACGCTCCCGGTGTTCCCCACGGGATCGATTCCGACCGTATACGTGCCCGAATACGGAGCAACGACCGCGTCAACGAAACTAGTTGCCGCAGGACACACCTGCTCCGTGAGCAGCGTGGTGTCAGGAGCGAATAAATACACATAGAAACATGTTGAGAACGTCGCCCCGCTAAGACTCAGACTCACTTTTTGCCCGGCAGTGGCATCGAAAATGAGTAAACCGATTTGGCCGGACGTCCCGACTGAAACAGTCGTCGAAGTTCCGAGAGTGGTTCGTTGCGAGTACCCAACTTGCGAGGCTGTATGGCTGCCGAACGGAACGTACAAATCTGTACTGCTCACGGCTGTACCCGCCGGGGTTGTCACCTGGATATGCCCCGAGGCTGCGACGGGAGTGGTCGCCGAAACGCTCGTCGATGTCGCTGAGGACGCGAACTGGCGTGCAATGTTGAACTTCAGTTGATCGTTTGCCGTTGTTGAACTAAAGTTCGTACCGGAAATGCTGATGCTCGTCCCTGGCGTTGCAACAGCTGGCGTAAAACTCGTGATCGTCGGTGCGCCCATTGACGTCGTGACGGTGAAGCTAGAACTCGTCGTGAACGTTCCCGCTGGCGTCGTGATACTGATTGTGCCGGTCGTTGCGCCGGACGGAACCGTGGTGACGATCTGATTCGCTGTTGCTGAGGTGAGTGTGGCTGCCGTTCCATGGAAGCTAGCGGAATCATTGCTGAGAGTCGTGCTGAATCCGGTCCCATTGATAGTGACGGTCGTTCCGACAGGTCCGCTCGTGGGAGTAAATTGAAGAACCGACGCTTGTGAGGATGTGTATCGAGCAATGGAAAGAAGATTGCCCACGGCATCGTAGGAATAAGCGGCCGCATTACCTGAGGCGTCGATTACTCCAACCAGCCGACCGAGCTGATCGTAAACGTATTGGACGCCGGACTGGGCAAGCAGGAATTGGCACAAAAAGATCATGCCAACGAGAGCAACGAGACAACGGACGGTCACTCGGGTATTCGATGCCATCACACAACTCCTGCACAAAACCACTTCACCTCGAAGCTAGAGGCCGCGAATGACACCGGAATTCAGCTATCTTGTGTGCAGTGCTTGTTACTCTTGCGAAACGATTGTCATGCGGTATGTCGCATAGCCTGACTGGTATGTCCATTCCAAATAATTAAAAGGTGCTCAAGATATCTTAATTACATGACTTGTCAAGTACTTTATTCTTATACTAAAAAAGAGAGGGCACCCCTACGGCAGTCGCATTGTTTAAAAAGGAGTGAAGTCTAGAATCCAAATGCACCGCGGTGCTCAGGAAAGTTACGGTTGCTTACCATACAAAGCAGCGAAGGATGTGTAGGGTCGTATGCCGACTCGAAGTGACAGGGGGCAAAGTGAAACTGAGGCGAAGATTTCTTTGGTCATTACTGGCTGCGATTCTGCTCTTTCCGCGCTTTTACTCGGAAGGCCAACAATTGCGCCGAAGCCGCGTACGGACCTACTACATTGCTGCCGACGAGGTCCCCTGGGACTATGCCCCGACCGGTCGGAACGATGCGATGGGCCGTCCTTTCGACGCCTTTGAGAAGAACTACATGGAACGCGGACCGCACAGGATCGGGAGGACTTACAAGAAGGTAGTTTATCGTGAGTATGTGGATGCAAGATTCGCAAGCGTGAAACTGCGTGCGTCTGAAGATCAATACCTCGGAATTCTCGGACCCATCCTTCGAGGTGAGGTCGGTGACACAATCAAGGTCTTTTTTAAGAACAGGGCCTCCCGTCCGTACAGCATGCACCCTCATGGGCTGATGTATCAAAAGGATTCAGAAGGGTCGGACTATAACGACAACGCGAGCGAAACCGATCGGGCTGGTAATGCGGTAGCGCCCGGTGCCACTCATGTGTATATTTGGCAAATTCCAGAACGCGCTGGACCGGGCCCCGGTGACCCGAGCTCGATTGTTTGGCTCTATCACTCACACGTCGATGAATTGCGCGACGTTGCATCCGGCCTGTTTGGTGCAATCGTCGTGACGGCACGCGGCAAGGCACGTCCCGATGGTCGCCCTGAAGACGTGGACCAAGAATTTGTCACCATGATGATGGTGATTAATGAAAATGAGAGCTGGTATCTCGATGACAACATTCAGAGATACGTTACAGATCCTAAGGGCGTGAACAAGAAGGAATTCCTACCGGGAGGCCCCGACGAAACCCTTGCGGGCGAACTCGGCACGGGATTCGCGGACGCAAACCTGCGCCATACAATCAATGGGTATATGTTCGGAAGCATGCCAATGATGACGATGAAGAAAGGCGATCGTGTGCGTTGGTATCTAATCACGCTTGGGGATGGGAACAATGTCCATACCGTGCATTGGCACGGAAACGATGTGCTCCACAATGGGCATCATACCGATGTCGTTGCCCTTTCCCCAGCTCAAATGGAAACGGTAGACATGGCTCCCGACAATCCGGGCATATGGCTCTACCACTGCCATGTCAGCGATCATATGCTTGGGGGAATGCTTACGCGCTACGAAGTGAAACCATAGTCACTTTCGTCTGCGCACCCCGTCGGTCCAAAGATCAAAACGAATTGCCGGGACTAGTTTTCCAGATCGGTTCATTCCGGTCCTCGGAAATCTTCCTTAGCGGGACAGCTCCCCGCTGGAGGTTCGGAACAAGGCGTGGTCGGCTTCTCAATTCGCAGGCGTACTGCGGGACTTCGGCGTTGCGTTGGTGCTGCAGAGCGAATAGCGGCATTCGGACCTACCGTGCCGCGGCTCTTGAAGTTTCGATGCAGGCCGACAGTACCGGGACGTTCGGTAAGGCATTGTTCCCTTTGTGTATTGATTCGCACGCTCGGAGCGAAGGTCGAGCGTTAATCAACGGAAGTCAGCTTACAATTCTTGCGATGGAACTGGTGCTTCTGCTCGCGCAGACCACGGGGTCAAATGCTCTCAACACCTATGCGCTGAATGGTTTTATTTGGCCAATTCTATTCGGTCTGATTATTTTAATGATATGGTTTTTTCGGCGCAGACGCACGGAAAGCCTCACAAACGTTGCTCATCAGCTTGGCCTTACTTTCGAGGGAGATGACTGGGGTCCTCGCAATCCGGGACCACAGCTCAAATCTCGCCATTTTAGGGGAGAGCTCCTCGATAGATTCAGCAACATCATGTCGGGTGAGCGTGCGGGCTTCGCTGCGAGCTTTTTTGACCATACAAAGACCGGTCGAGGCGGGGGACATAGTGATACGGTTGCAACCTTCACGCAAAATGTCAGCCTTCCGGAGTTTGCGCTGGCTCCCCAGGATATTTTTTATAAGGTTGGTAACGCTATTGCCCACCAGGAGATCGATTTTGCTTCAGATCCTGTGTTTTCAGCACGTTTTCGTCTGGTTGGCGCAGATGAGGAACGAGTCCGGGAGCTGTTCACTCCAGACATGTTGGCATTCATTGGCAGCATTGAACCAACCTGGCATATCGAAGGTTCTGGGTGCACGCTAATACTTTATTGCTACCAGTACACAGTTAAGCCAGCAGAGTTTGCTGATTTCGTGGAGGAGACAACTCAAATAGCAAGAGACTTCTTCAGTCACTGTCATTTGAGAAAACCTGCGTTCTAGCTTTCCAAAGATCGTATTTCGACTTCGGACGCTGGCTGCCATAACGATCGAAACTAGCCACAATCTGCTCGACTGCGAATCGCTTCTTCTTAACGGCAAAACCCACCTGCTCCAATGCCCCGGGTATCCTGAGGAAGGCAAAAGGGCACTCCGACATTGGACACATCCAAACTGAGTGACGTGATGTTGTTTTTCCTGGGGAAGAACGAATGCAACGAAGCTCACGCAAACACCCGAGGTCGGCATCACTACGTCGTCGGAACAAGCTTTGGATTGACGCCACACCTCTCACTGAAGCAGGGTGTTTCAGCGACCTTGCAATTCATTCACAAGGCGGTGCCTGGTCCAGAGACTAAAGTCTGTGGACCATCACACAGCTTTGATTAAAACCCATCAGTTTAAACGCCGCGCGGACTGCTGATTCCGATACGCCCTTTCCCGATCCGTATAGCCGTCCCGATCCTGTTTCCCGTCGAAGTTCTGCGGGACTGGAACCAAGCAAATCAATCCCGAACCGACAGAAAATTCAACAGATAATGATGCTCAGATACTTCTAGAGTAAGCGTCGTCCGACGACCGTATTGACTAATAGTATTGGTTACGCTGCGTGACGAGAGTCTTTGTCGAGGTCAGCAGCGAGAGTCCACGGAAGTAGTTCTTCAATGCGGTTGATCGGATGCTCTGCGATGCACGACAGAAGGTTCCGAAGGTAGCCCTCCGGGTCGATCCCGTTTAGTTTGGCCGTACCGATCAGGCTGTAGATCGCCGCGGCGCTCTCACCCCCTCGGTCCGATCCGGCGAACAAGTAGTTTTTTCTGCCGAGAGCGACAGCACGCAACGATCGTTCCGCAGCGTTGTTGTCGATCTCCAAGTGACCATCGTCGCAGTAGCGCATCAATGCTTCCCATCTCCCCAGTGCGTAACGAACGGCTACCGCGGTGTCCGATTTTCTGGAGAGCTTGCCCAAGGTTTCTTCCAGCCATTGTTTCAGCGATCCCAGCAACGGCCGACTGCGTTGGTCACGGATCTCGCCACGTTCTTCAGCCGAGCGTCCGTGGATCTCTTTCTCGATCGCATACAGTGCTCCGATTCGCTCGAGCGCTTCGGCTGCCACCGGAGATTTGTGAGCCACCTGGAGATCGTAAAACTTCCTGCGCACATGCGCCCAACAGGCCGCTTCTTCTATACGCCCCTGCTGGTAGATCTGATCAAACCCCGCGTAACCATCCGCCTGGAGCGTCCCCGTAAATTGGCTCAAGTGCGCTCGGGGATGTTCTCCTTTGCGATCCGGTGAATAGGCGAACCACACGGCCGGGGGTGTCACATCTCCTGCTGGCCGATCGTCTCGTACATACGTCCACAGCCGTCCGATTTTCGTCTTGCCCTGACCGGGCGCCAACACCGGAACGGGCGTATCGTCGGCATGCAGCTTTTGGGCACTCAGCACGTGACGTCGCAAGGCTTCCACCAGGGGTTCGAGCAGCCGGCTCGTTCCCCCCACCCAGTCCGCCAGCGTTGAGCGATCCAGCTCGACTCCTTCCCGTGCGTAGATTTCCGACTGGCGATACAACGGCAAGTGGTCGCCGTATTTCGAGACGAGCACATGCGCCAGAAGCCCCGGCCCAGCCACGCAACGCTCGATCGGCCGGCTCGGCGCCGCGGCTTGCACGATTCGTTCGCAGCACGCGCAAGCCAGCTTGATCCGCACGTGCCGGATCACTTCAAAACGCGACGGTATGCGCTCCAACACTTCGGAAACGTCTTCCCCCAACTTGCGCAGCTCACCACCACAGTCCGGACACGCTTTCTGCTTCGGCAGGTGGGTCCGTACTTCCCGAGGTAGGTGCGCCGGTAGCGGACGCCGCGCCGATCGAGAAACCGGTTCCACGCTGGCGATCTGTTCCGGCACGGCCGCCACCCTCTCGGCATCGTTCATTTGCAGAGCTTCCAGCCGCAGCTCCAGTTGCTCGATCTGCCGATCCAGTTTTTCCGATGAACGGCCAAACTGCATGCGGCGCAGTTTGGAGATCAACAATTTCAACTGCTCAATCTCACTGTCGCGAGACACGATCAGTTCATGCTGCGAGACGATCAGTGCTTTGAGTTCGGTGGGATCCAACCCTTCCAGATTGGGCAGAACGCGGCTCATTGCCGCACACTATATCGCACTTTTTTTACAGCATGATGAAAACGCATACGAAATTAGAAAATCTTTTCGCTCACACCGCCATCTGCGGATCGTAGCTGCGTACCGGATGCCTCCAATCGATCCCCTCGAGCAACATCGAGAGCTGCGCTGGCGTCAGCGAAACCGTTCCGCTCGTCGCTTGCGGCCAGAGGAATCTTCCGCGCTCCAGTCTCTTTGCAAACAGACATAGCCCGTCACCATCGAACCACAACATCTTAATCAGATCGCCCCGCCGCCCTCGAAACAAGAACACATGACCCGAAAACGGACTCTCCTGCAATACCGTCTGCACCATCCCACTCAGTCCCGTGAAACCTCGCCGCAGATCGGTCACTCCTGCGGCAATCCAAATCCGTGTTCCTACTGGCAGACCGATCATCGCGCCAAACACTCCAGCACCGTACGCCGCTACATCTATCGACCCCGCAATGCGGATCGTTCCTTTCGATACTTGGATTTCCATCGTTCCCGACCCCAGAGCCGGACGGTCCCACTTGGCTGCTTCTGCAGGCTGTCCCTCTGCGATCTTTACGGGCCGCAGCGGCCTGGCCGCCCCACTCCCCAGCCGGCCTTCACGGTAGAGTTTCCGCCAGTAAAACAGCTGATTCGCATTCACATCATGTCGTCGTGCCACTCTCGATACCGACGCGCCTGGCGACAGCGTCTCTTCTACGATCTCACGCCGCTCTTGAACCGTTCGGCGCCGCTTCTTGGGTGTTTGGACCTGCAGCGCTTGACCCGGTGTGTCCACCATTCCTCTTTGTGGACACGAACCCATGTGTCCACAAAACTATCATCGTGAATCACTCACACTCTGTAAACACGGTGGGAATCGGACGCTTACCTTCTAGATGGGCCCCGAAGGTTAAATTACCTTTCAACACCCGAAGATATTCTGTCGACGCGGCTCGTCTCGTTAAGGACCGCCATCGACCTTCTGTCATGCCA
>Ga0206879_1041_pt1 | contig 32284 bp, 23 predicted proteins | sample Alteio_BWOrgCont_5_FD_152897 | JGI IMG/M metagenome (GOLD analysis project Ga0206879, IMG submission 152897) | Enriched cells from forest soil in Barre Woods Harvard Forest LTER site, Petersham, Massachusetts, United States -... | ecosystem: Environmental > Terrestrial > Soil > Temperate forest > O... | reverse complement strand
GGCGATGATGACAGCTTCCAAAATCCCCAATCCTTTTTTGTCAGCTATTCCCAACGCGCAGACCGAATCGCTTAATCGTCATCTCTCGCCTCCGGGCGTTCTCACGATCTCCCCTGCCGTTTCCCAGGCGCCAAGCGCATCCGCCAAATTGCTGTCGCCCGTCGATCTGCCGAAGGCAAATTCGGCGACTTGGTTTTCGTACTATCGTATCGACCGGCGTTTCCTAGCCATCGCAGTTGCGGCCCTGATCCTTATTTGGATATTAGGCGTGTTCTGGGGAATGGGAGTTTTGATGCTTGGCATGATCGGAATCATCCGGCTTCGCTGGACTTCGCATCCTGTCACCGACAATCGTTTAATCGAGGCTCTGCGCATGACGTGTTCACGCTTGGATTATCGGGGATCAGTACGGCTTCTCATGTCAGACACAATCGGCCTTCCCATGACTTGGGGATGGCTTCGTCCCAAAATCGCGTTGCCGCAGAATATCACGAACTGGCCTGCCGAGAGAATTGATGCGGCTCTCATCCATGAATTGGCCCACATCAAACGCCGAGATTTTGCCCTTCAGACCCTCAGTCGGTTCGCCTGTGTTTTTCATTGGTACAATCCATTGGTACTCCGTGTGTTTAAAGTCTGGAAAAACGAGGCGGAACAAGCCTGTGACGACATGGTCTTGCGGAGCGGTTATTCCGGCGAACGATACAGCGACATCCTTCTGGAGGTATGGCGAAGCGCAACGGTACCCCGTCCGCTAAGCTCTCTCGGATTGGCCATGTTGCGAACTTCGACACTGGAGCAACGAGTGGTCGCCATCCTCGATCAGAAAAAGGAAAGGGAGGCCATTTCTCCTCGGAAACAGAAGCAGCTTCTCGCGATTTTCGGAGGAATCATCCTTCTGATTGCCATCATCGGACTCAGCCGCCCCACTCCCAATTACAATCTTACCCCGGAACTAAAAGACGACATGCAAGCGATCCTGCGCCAGGTCCGGCTTCAGGAAAATATCCATCTCGCCTTGCAGATGCAAATGGAGAACCGGCAGGAATACTGGTCACATACCAAAGGAGAATTTGAGTCCCAACCACAACCCACGGAAGCGGACATTACTTTGGAACTGACCGGGAAAAAAGCGAGTTACCGGGCGCATTACCATCCATCGGTGAATCGTTGGATTCAAGGAACGGCTCCCTTCTATATTGAGAATAAAACAGACGTGTCGAATGGAGACGAAGCGTGGACGACTCTTTCCGATCATCAGGATTTCAAGTGGCGCACCGCAGGTGATATTGGCTCTGTCGCTGGCTATCGGTATCGAGCTGATGATCAGGTCCGCTACGCCATTGAAGCGATGGAAGGCGTCTGGCCCTTCAACGCATTCACCTATGGCATAGAAAAGACGCCTCTGAATGGCTCTTCGTCTGTCCGTCTTCAGGACATCATTACAAGCTCACCAGGTGGCACTCAGCGCCGAACCTGGTGGTTTGATCCACAACGCGATTACGCTCTCGTCCAATACGAACTCGCCAACTTCAGCAATGGATCATCGCAGCCTAGTTCATCGACGCTCACCACGATTCAGCAGTTGCAAAAAGTCGCGGATGGGATTTGGTATCCGATTCAATTTACAACGCAGGTTTTTCGCTACGAGAATGGCCAGCTCACTGATGATTCCTTTCGCCTAACCACAACCATCTCTTCCTTAACCTCCGTACCGGCAATTGATCCAGCCACTTTCCAGGTCACGAGCGTCGCAGCAAATCCATCCGCGCCGGTGCCCGCGACGCCCACGGCGCAGGCAATTTACGATGCGATGTTTCAACGCTATTCCAAGTGCTCCACCTACACCTCGACTGGCACTTACGATCAGGACGGTCTGGGCATCCCCAGTCACCGCACGTTTAGCATCCGCTATGCACGGCCCTCCAAGATTCGAGTCGAATGGACCCACCCCAAATTCATGGGGTTCGGTTCAGATACAAGTACGATTTATACGGAGGGCGGGAAGATATTCTCCAAGCTCAGTTTTCTCCCGACCATCGAGCCTGACAATTCAATGGATGATGCCGTCAGCGGCGCGGCAGGGGTATCGGGAACCACCAGCTATCTAGTGCCCTCTTTGTTGATGGGGAAATCGGGCTCCTATTTCGATCATTGGAATTTGCAACGCAAGCCGGATGAGACAATCGCAGGCGATGACTGTTACGTCATCGAGCTGGAAACAAAGGGATTCGGATTTTATACCCTGGACATCCGCAAGAACGACAGTGCGATTCTCCGGGCCGTTGATGTGTGTAAAGCCGATGTGGTCGATGCGCAGCGAACTCGGGCGCACAAAGAAAATCCCGCCTGGTTCAATGATCCGGGCGGCCCCATGAAAGCCATGATTTCGTATACGGCGACTACCGAGTTTAAGGATGTCGTCTTTGACCAGCCGCTAAAGGACGAGGATTTTCTTCTGAACGCCACTTCAATGCAGGCTGCTATAGGACCTTCAGGCGATGAGTCCATCGATGCCACCGAGAATGGCCCGCCGCGCGGCCCGCATATGACAAAAGTCTATGTACCCGATTTTTCGACGCCGTCGGTTCCATCCGCCCCCACGCCGCTTGCCGATACCATCGCGAACAATGACTACGAGGGTGCGCAAAAGCTGCTCGACCAGGGGGCGGAGATTTACGACTGGAACATGCCGGATGCAATGGCGAACCATCATCCGCGCATCGTAAAATTGCTTTGGGATCACGCCAAGAACCGAGGCTCGGAACTCCGCTACGCAATCAGCCAGGGCGCGACGGTCCCCCAAGTGACGACCATGCTAAAAAACGGCACATCAGCCGAGCCGCCTGAAGATGATTTCATCGATCCGCTTGGCGTAGCCGCCGCCCATGGCGACCTGCCGATGATTCAGCTCCTCCTTGCACATGGAGCGGACCCAAATTGGTGCGGACACACGCCCACGCTTGCCCGCTATACGGCATTAGGACTGGCCATCGACCAAAGGCGGCTGGACATCGTTACTTATCTGCTTGATCACGGCGGACAGCTGCTCAATCCGAGCGCGATGATTGGCGCACTCATGGAATGCATGAAGGTCTATCCCAAAGATCAACGTCAGGTTTCTATGCAGATCGTGCAACTGCTTGTTGCGCGGGGCGCGCTGGATCATTTGCCGCAGAATCGGGGAATTGATCTCTACATCGCCTGCACTGATGTGGCCGATCCAGCATTAGTGAAACTGCTGCTCGAACACGGGTGCAATCCAGACGATGTCTCCATCGACACCCAGGAAACCGCACCGGTGATCCAGCAGGTACGCGATGCGATCTCGGGGAAAAACAAAAAGACGCCGCGCCCGGAGCTTCAGCCGATTCTCGCTTTGCTCGAAGCGTCGGAAATCCATTAGTCCTGCTTAGCCCTCGGCCCCGATCCTCCCTATCCTCGGTGAGTCAGTCCTTCCATAAATTCCTTCACTATCTTCATCGTTATAAAGGAAGAGTCATTTCTATTTTGTCTTGGGCGCTGGAAACGTAATGCCGTTCTGGTGATGAATGGCTCCGGTGATCTTCCCATCCGCTGCGCGAATAAATTCGACGCTGGCCGGGACGATTCTCCAGAAGAACTCGTGGTCCGATTTGGGGAAGATCGGAGCCTCGGATTGTCCAGTGAGTTGGGCATAGAGCTGATTCCCCCGACGCGTGACGGTTAGGACCGCCATTGGTCCGTATTGATATTGGCCGACAATGGCATCGAGAGTTTCGTTAGACAGAGTGGGTGCGTCCTGCTCCGAAAGCTTCGGCGCGGTGAAGGTGGTCCCGTTTTGGTTGTGAAGGACTCCCGTTACCTTTCCCGTCTTGTCACGTTGGAAGACCATGCTGGCCGCAACAACCTTGAAGAAAAAAGAATCCGGAGCGGAGGGAAAAACCTCGAACCTGTTTTGTCCGGTAAGCTGGGCATAGATATGTCCGTTCTCCGTTGTGATCTCTTGAATTCCACTTTTATAATCGTAGCGTCCAACGTAGTCAGGATAGATTTTGGGATTGATCGTCGGATCGACCTTGGGAGCGTGGGCAGCGATATCCGAAGCGAGAAAAGCGCGCGCGGCGATAGGCACAAGGACCGCCGGAGCCGTCCCCGGTGGTGGGGGCATGGCATTACTCAAAACGGCGATGGTAACTTTCTCCTCGGGAAACCACATCAGTTCGCTTAGAAAGCCTTCCAGACCTCCGTCATGACCAATGGCAGGAAGCCATTCGATATCCGCATGGCCGATCCCCATTCCGTACCGCAGCGTCAGGGTTTCCTTTTTCGGAACGGTGAATTCCGTCAGCATTTCCCGAAGGCTCTCCGGCGAGAGAATACGCCCCTCCTGGAGCGCCTCCGTCCAGCGCCAGAGATCGCCCACCGTGGAGTAAAGTTCGCCAGCACCTCCTGCCCAGCTCATATCCCAGTCAAGGGCTGGCTGAAGCTGTCCTGCTAGGAAGGAATAGCCTTTAGCCGCAAGATTGGGGGGGCGCGGCGTTATGGTAGGTTCCGGTGTCATGCATGCCCAGCGGGCCAAAGAATTCCTTCTGCAAGTAAATCCCGAGAGGCAGGCCTGAAACCTTCTCCACGATCTGACCGAGCAATACATAACCGGTGTTGCAGTAGCTGAACTGTTCCCCCCGGAGGAAAATCGGGGGGATCGTCCTGAAACCAAGCCACGAGATCGGCAGGCGAAATGGGGTGCACGACTCGGGCGAAGAAATCGGGATGCGCGGTATAATTATGCAGTCCAGAGGTATGCGTAAGGAGCTGTCGAAGCGTGATCTGGCTACCGCCCGGATACTTGGGGAAATATTTGGCGAGCGAATCATCAATCGAGAGTTTGCCTTCTTGCTGAAGGTGCAAAATGGCGGCGGAGGTAAACTGCTTCGTTACGGAACCAATACGGAATGGCGTCTCCGGCGTGGCCGGTATTTGCTTCTCGCGATCAGCAAGTCCGTAACCGTGAGAGAAAAGGATTTTCCCGTCACGGGCGACGAGGATTACCACCCCGGGACCATCTGCATGCAGGCGTTGAGCCAGATTTAATTCCAGTCCGGCTACATCGGGCGTATCGGCTGCTTGCGATACAGAAAACACACTGCACAAAAAAAAGAAGGCCGCAAAAGGCATGAGATGTATCGAGCGCATTTTTGTACTTCTACCAATGTCAAAAAGTATGGCCTCGGATTGCACAGAACGACACTGGCTTCATCGCTTAGTCCTCTTCTCAATTTGCCTGAGGCACGAGCTGATTATCTTTGATGAATTGCGCCAGCGCCACGCTAGGGTGCTGCTGTTGTTCATGCACAATCAAAGCATCGCGGAAACGACCGAGGCTAAGGTAATCCTGCACTAATGGCGGAATAGTGATGCCGAGATCGCTAAGCGGCTTTTCGCCCCGGTAAAAGGCATTGATTTCTTCCTTCGGCAGTTTACTGTTTTTCAATGCCTCCTGCGCCGCTTTCTTGACGGAGGCAAGATCAGGACAAGGCCCCGCTGCGAGGCGCGCCAGCGCCGAATATTGGTTGTCGGTAATAAGTTCGATGCGGCCAACCATCACGCGTGTGATATCAGTCGGTGCGCCCGTAACTTTTAACGGCAAGACTTTGTCGATCCACGCCCGTGGCACGATGTAGAAAAAACGAAGACCAGGACTTTTAAAATAGGACAGCTCCCATGTCCGTAGCATGGCTGAGGCTTCGTCGTGATAGAGGCCCTCTTTCTCCAATGCATCCTGCATGGAGGCTTTGAGTCGGGCGAGGTTATCGACGTTGAAGTCGCTGTCCTTGAATGATGCCGAGTACGTCAAATCGACGGTTGCCAGAGGGTGTAGGAGGGTGGCTGTTTTTTGCTTTGCTCCTCCAAACGAAGATAAGGCCTTAAATGCAGCGGCACCATCCGGATGAATTTGAACAAGCCATGCATGAGAATACCTTTGGTCATCACTACCTTGTGGGAAAATGCGCAAGCTGGTTGTTGTACCAACTTTGCCTCGGATCGTATCTCGCAGTCGGAGCGGCGAATCCAGATGTCCCACACCGCGATAAAAAAGAAAATGCTCGGCTTGAGTGTAATCAGTGAAGGCGCCGGGATGAACAGAATCTGGAACTGAGAATTTGACCTGTAACAAAGACGCGCGGACCTCACGAGGAGTCGTCCAGACGAGGTCATTGGTTTCAATCGGCTTTTCAGTCGAGCCCAGCCGGACATCCTTCCAGTCGAGCCTCGTGGTGGTTTTCTCCGTGATACCAATCACCTTGTCCACATAGGGAAATTGCCCATCCATCTGAGGCTGTCCCGGGAATTTGAGCAGGGGTAACCCTGAGAATTGGGCATGGGGATAAAATTGACTGAGTACGCCGCCGTGAAAATCGACCCGAACGTCGAGTGGTGGCACAGAGGAAGCGGCCCGGCTTTTCGGAGGATAAAAATAGAGAACGGGCGTCTCTAAGCGCATCGTCACTCGTGGGTCACCCGATATCCAAGCCTTATCAAATTGATACGGAGGTAGCCCCAGATTACGCCACCCAGATAAATCGTATTGTGGGGCAACGCCAACGGCTACCGACGAAACGAAATTGGGCACTGGTTCGTCATCGACGTTGATGCCGCCGATGGCCTTACCTTCTTCGTCCTGAAGCGATGTAAACGTGCCCCATTCGTGAACAATGACCGGCTCGGCGGCTTGGAGGGGGACGGAGAGACCGAGAAGTGCGTCCAAACTCGCCATGAGGAGCGTAAGGACAATTCTCATGTGGTGAGTATACGACAGATTAAAATACCGAACCATCCAAAAAGGATTATTACCTCTAACGGGTGATCTTTAGACGAATCTCTGATGGCTTGTACTGCACTATCGAGCGGGTCTCTTAACCTCTAGATGGTCTAACTAAACCCCGTGTTACGCAAAAAGATGCGACGAGCGCCAGTCCAATGAACACACAGGTGACTAGATTCCATTTGGTCTCTTCGGCAGACACGGCTGCCTTCGCTTTGATCGGATCGTAGCCATACTGTTTTTGGAGCGCGTCAGGTAAATTGCTCAGCCTTATTTTACCGTCGCCATCGGCATAGGTGATCGTGATGTAGCCATCGTCATGGCTGATCACCCTGTAGTCGGAATAAATGGTTCCGTCGCGGGTTGTAAGATCGTTCGCCGCGAGAGTTCCTCCCGTCACGGCGATGAACAATAAAAATAACAGCTTAAAGTTCATTGAATTAATCGAATTCAGCTTTAAGTAGTACGGTGAAAAATAATCACGACTAAAACTCGTTTAATCTCCCGGCAACCAACCCAACTTCGTACTGTCCACGAACAGCGACAATCTCCACCTGGCCGTCGCTACAATCCCAGTACAAGTCTTGATCATCACCGATAGCTTCTTCGCGAGACGGTTGGCCAACTGCTTGGAAAAGGGCGTCCTTATTGCACGCGATTTGACCAAAACCCACCAACATTCCATTCTGGGGCACAGCTGCCTTCCACTGCGCTTTCGACAGTTGAGCTGCGTTTAAAGATGTTGATATGGGAACTGCCCCTGTGAGTTGGTTCGTATCCTTCTCACATGGCGACATCATGATAACGAAACCTACAAACGCTCCGAATAAAACGATGAGGATCAAGCACGCCTGGCCGCAACCGAGGCCTTTTCTTGAGGCTTTTATGGCGGCCTGGGGGGCGGAAGAGGGGGAGCTTAACTGATGTTGGACTGTCATGAGCGATTTGCACGAGAGGACGGGCTATAACCCATTCATCTCTCTATCTATTTTGTTTTCGTCTTGTTTCCTTTGTTGCTTCCAGTACTCGGAACTATCAAAGAGCAGCTCATGTGTGCTGAAACAGTACATGCAGCTCGCCCCGTCAGCGCGGGCCCAAAATTGGTCAGGGGATTTTTGCTGTTTTAAAATCCATGGCGAGTTATTGCCCTCTATTAGGCGCAAAACCTCCTTTTCATCATCATCGATGGCAGAATGGTCTCTTTTGAAATAGGCGATAGATGCGGCTCGGGCGTTGAGAAATTCAACGCATACCAAGAAATCTCCTTTCTCGAACACCTCCGCAGGTAGGCCTTCAACGGAAATTTTTTCTAAGGGGTGGCCGTAGCGAGTGATGCATTGATCTTCTGTTTCACCGAGCCGTGCATGTAGCACCATCGTCGAAATCAACAGTAACAATAATTGATAAATACAAGGTTTCATGAATCCAGAGACACGCCTTAAAATCCTTCGGGATTTTCGGATGGTTGTGGCCGCCTCTTACTGGCTTCCTCTGCGTCAATTAGACCTCTGGACTTCACTTGAAATCCACGAGGGAACTTGTAAGAAGCGGTTGTGCCATCGTCACGCTGCCAACCGCCGTTCGACATAATTCTCCAGGTTTGGCCTTGGGAGTAGACAGCTAACATTGATTTTATTAGGCGCTCAGGCCAGACGTCGAAATCATTGTCTCTGCCAACATTTTCCTTCGCAGAGACATCGTGAAAAAGAGTTACCATGATTCTAAAGCCCGACTTATGGAAGGTGAGAATACGAATCGCTATAGGTGCGTCAGGGTCTTCGGCGTCCGCTTTCCCAGTTTCCTGACCATACCGGACCACCAGTTGATTCTCCGTTTCACCTAATCTCGCCGAGGCGGGCAGGATGGCCGCCAACAGCATCACGACAGTTAAACTTGGATATCTGCTCAGCATATCCAGGCTGTCCCCAGCATCCTTGCAAATTCTCTTAGGTCATCGTTAGCGCGTCGGAATTCAACCATAACTTGTATACAAATCCTTAGACATTTGGGTTCCGAGGGCAACAAAAAAGCGCCTGCCATGGGCGTGTTATCCTAAGGAGAGTATCGGCCAAGCTGGAGGGTGCAAAAATTACCGCAAGCTGACCGGCAAAGGCTTGGAAAAATAGTGGTGCGGAACCGAGCTAAACTTGGCCTCACGCAGGAGCAACTAGCCGAGAAGGCCGGAATCGATAGGCGGTTTATTCAAAAAATTGAAGCGGGCGAGCTGGGAACATCGTTGGCGGTGCTTAAACGCCTGCGTAAGGCCCTTAAGATCACCTGGGATACGCTGCTTGAGGGTATTTGACTACCGGTTTGGAGGATTTAAGTTCGACGGACTAGGCCTGCGGTAGCTTTTTACTACAGGGGCGCGACGGAGCGGCGGAGGACCGCCTCGGGGCAATGCGACTGGTGGTTCCGGTAAAGTCCATGGATTGTCAGGTTTCTTTGGGCGACGCGCAGGCACAGGTGCTTTCGATGGACCTAGAAATGGACATGATCTGACAGGTCGGGAGGCTTCCGGGTCGGGTAATTGGTTTTCTTTTATCCATTGGAGATAGGGGCGCACGTTTTAACTACCCAAGTCACGAATGACGGATGTTTGGATCGAAAAAGGTTGAGAGCCCCCGAAATGAAGTCCCAGAGACGCAGCATGTCCACGCGTACTGCGGGATGAAGAGCTCAGCCAACCCACCAAATCCGCTTATTTTGGCTAATTTTCGTCCGTGTTCAGTGCGTAGAAAAGAGTTATTTCTCCTCTGGTAGAGGTTCCCGTTGTGTACCGGACGGCTCCATTTCGGTGAAAAATAGTTCTCACATTGGGTAAAACGTCGGGTTCTCGCCTACTGGCGGTTGCAGCGTGCAACCGACCGTTGTAAACAATTTTGCGTATACAAAATGTGTTTTTATGGTTCGGCTCGCTCTTCAGAGGAAAAACTATGCCAAAATAATCTGTTTTGTCAGTCCCTCCCCAGTGTCTCAAAAAGTTAAAAAGACGTGGGAACCCCCCGGGGGCGACTTGATTGTAAACATTCGCCAAAATGAAGCCTTGATTTGAGGAGTACTTTGGAAGGAAACTATCTCCTTAAGCCACCTAATGAGGTAGTTTCAATTCTCACCTGTTAAGGTAGAGATTGCTTTGTAACCTTATTGTCGCCGGACCGCTTCGAGCAGTAGGCCATTGTGCTTCCGGGTTTCCCTGACACTGATGCATTACACCATGAATGCCGGGCATCCGTCAAAAATTGGACGCAATCAAAAATGCCCTTGCGGAAGCGAGCGCAAGTACAAACATTGTCATGGAAGCTCTGTGAAAGCGCCGGAAGTCATGCCACAACCGCACCCCTATCTTTCGCAGTACCTGGAAGCTGCCGAGTACCAGCGCAAGAAACAACAAGGCCTCGGAAAGCCGATTATCAGCTCCATAAAAGGAGCTGTCCGAACGGTTCGCGTTAATAATAAGATGTACCAATCGACCGGGCGGAAGACCTTCCACGATTTTCTTTTCGACTACACACTCCTCATTCTGGGACGGGAATGGTTTGCGGCGGAACTGAGAAAAGAGCCCCCGGAAGCACACTTGTTAGCGTTACTCCATCCCAAGCTCACCGCGCTCGTTAGTGGCGGGCAAAACAGCGATTCGCCTGTCGTGGACGTAGCTATGAATGGCGCAGCAAGTGCCTTCTTTAGTTTTACGTATGACCTGTATATCGCAGATCATCATGGCGTTCTGATTGAAAAGATGTTGAAACGCCTTCGCCATCCGACTGAGTTTCACGGGGCGCAGCACGAACTTCACGTTCTGGCATGCTTTCTTCGCGCCGGATTCAGTATCGAACTGGAGAATGAGGAAGACGGTCGGATCAGCCATTGCGAATTTACCGCCACTCACCCGGTCACGAAGCAGAAATTTTCCGTCGAGGCGAAGGCTCGGCTGCTCGACCGAGAGAAAAAGAGCATTACGCGGCACCTTCATAACGCCCTGCAAAAAGCTGCGTCTTCGAAGCGTATCATTTGGCTCGCGATCAACTCCAAGGCGACTGGGCTGGATCAAGGCAGGGCAGTTCTAAACCAAGCTCTCAGCGAACTACGCCGAAAAGAAGCGGATTCAAAAGGCACTGACGCGGAACCGGCTTATGTCATTGTATCGAACAAGCCCCATTACCTCTTGCCGGATGCCACGGATGCGGTCTCCAGCGCGGTCGCCGACGGATTTAAGATTGATGATTTCAAATTCGACCAGAAATTCTTTTCTGTGCGCCAAGCACGGCTGTGTAAAGAAAAGCATATCGAAATCTACGATCTCCTCGGGTCTATGCTGCGACACAAGGACATCCCGATCACCTTCGATGGAAGTAATCCCTATCTAGCCTTCGAACCAGGGCCAGCCCGACTGATCGTGGGGCAGAAATACGCCCAAACCGACCAGGACGGAAAAGAAATTGTCGCTACCTTGCTGGAAGCGACTGCGGTTCCGCCCACCAACAAAGTCATGTGCATGTACGGCACGGAATCAGGCGAACAGTTTTTGGCAACCGACACTCTGACTGATGCCGAGCTTAAAGCTTACAACGAGCACCCCGAAACTTTCTTCGGCGTGTTGGACCGCAACGGCAAAGGAAACATGACCAATCCGCTAGATTTCTACGAGTGGTCCCGCCCGATTTATAACGCCACACCCCGAGAACGACTCCTTGAACTACTGCGCGGATTCGGAGGTCTGGCGGGTTTGGAAAACCTTCCCCAAAACGAGTTGGCCAATATCTTTTGTGAAAGAACCGCCGATAGCATTTTTGCGATGGAGCAGCAGCGCCACGCGTCGTGATTTTCGGACTGGCACCGTCGGATCATTCCTATGCCACGCCAACGCATGCTCCAGCGTGTACCAACCTCGATCACCCATGGCTCACAAGATTCTTGATCGCGAACACCGACGCTTAGAGCGAATGGCCAGAAATAGCGATTTTCATAAGCTCTTTAAGCATATTGCCGACCTCAATCAGCCGCTGGATGTTCCTAAGCGACTTTTGATCGGCAGTCAGAACGGTTCGGATATCTACATTCAAGGCTACGCACCGGTGCGGGGTATTCTCGAACGATTCATTTACCTCGATCACATTTACGATCCGAGCACCCTCACGACACAAACGCAGGTTACCCAGAGGCGAACACCGGCGGAGCGTCTTGTGTTGGAGGCGCCAGTCGAGGGCGCCATCCATCGGCACTATCTACGGACTGTCCCTCGTCAGTGCTTTTTGGCTAACCATTCGCCATGCTCTCATCGCATCATCCACGCCCATTCTATTCAAGCCGCGCAGATCAAGCCCCACGCCAGAGACGGAAAGGTTTACTTCGTGCAACCTCTGGCCGAACGCAGGGACTGGATGATGGACGTTAAGTTAATTGGCGCAAATCGGGCGACCACCTTCACGGGAATCTGCGAGAAGCATGACCAGGAGATTTTCCGTCCCATTGAAGTTTATTCGTTCAAAGGGACGCCAGAACAACTGTTTCTCTATCACTACCGGGCTCTTCTTAAAGACTACTTCATTCGACTTCACGCGCGAGCATACCTGGAAAGCGTCATTTCCGAATTAAGCGGCCAAGGCCTTGGCTCGCAACTGCACTATCTCTGTGATCTCCTGGAAATGACAAAGCTCGATCTCCTAGAGATTGAAACCGGCAAAAGCGAGCTCGATCAAAAACTAAAGGCGGGTGACTTTGGAGACCTGAGTGGCTGCTGGATGCGTGGCAGCGGCACCCCCGGGGTGCTCTTCACCACTGTCGTCTATCCGTTGCGAGACCTGAAAGGACGTCCATTTCCTAATAGGCATTCGGAGAAGCTGGAAAACTGGGTTTCATTGACTGTGACTATCGAGGGAGACCGCCCTCTTGTCATCGTTTCCGGTCGCCGAGATTCAGCCATACTTATTCAGATGCTCGACTCTCTTCGGGAAATACCTCTCAACCAGCTTCCTGCCGCGCTTTGCCAGTACGGCTTGGCCTGCACCGAGAAGTTTGTGATCGTTCCTGCCTGGTGGGAAGGCCTCAAACCCAGTGCTCGGCGCGCTGCTCAACTTTTGTTCAACACTCGATTCTACACCGATTATTTCAAAGGCCCTTTTGGATGGTCATTCGATACGCCTCAGTTCTTTTGACGCAATTGAGCCTCCTCACTGCGACAACCTGCACGCTTTTTGCGCGGAGAACATCTATCCTTTTGAGTGCAGACGACCACACCACAGCGACCTCCGCGATGACTTATACGGCGTTGAGGCTCATCCGTTGGCTCACCCCTAACGCAGGGGCCGTCGAGTCGACAGGTCCAACTAATCAGCTGACTCAACTCCAACGCTAAACCTGGACCGTGATAGACACGATGTCCCTGACCGAGGCGCATCAAAGCCTCAGCCACGGTTGGAAAACGGCACTTGTAAGCATTTGACCCTGCCACGCCAAAAAAGCAAAAGGCTCGGGATAGGAGCGTGTTGGCTCGTCGATAGGTAGGATAGGAACCAAGATCATTTTTAAGATCACTTCGAGATATTTTGCCCCCATACGGACTGCGTAGCGCACACCGCGCCATTCATAGATGCAGTCGGCTCGCGAGGCATATTGGGGCAATTTGAAAGAGTTCCCGTTTGTAAGCTTTGGCTCGGTTATTCGGGCGACGTAGATGAGGCGATTATCCGAGTGAAGTCGATTTGCAGCGAAACCAATGACGATGTCGTCCTTGCACGCTGTGCTGCGTATCATTGGCTTGCAGATGGCTAGGCTGAGCAGTCCATTTTCAACGCAGGGTGCACCGCCGTCGTCCACCCTAAGTTTGTAGAAGTAAATCTTTGGCATATTCTCTCTGGCTGGCCATGATTCCTCGTAGCTTAGGATATTTTCGGATATTGCAGCGGTTTCTCACCCTCATGCAACTTAGCTGACCTCTAAGAAAGTTGACTTAGAGATGTCCAATCAGACATGCCTTCTTTCCAGAAAAACGAAGTCTCGGCGTTGAAATTACCTGCCGAAATATACCCGCGAATTTGATCGGACGTAAATGGTCCGTACTTTTCATTATTGGTGGATACATAGATTTCCTCTGTAACCGTAGAAGGCGGGGTAGTGACCACGACTGGCTCTGCCGTTGTAGGGATTGCCCCATTCCCATTTGTCGTTGATCGCATGGCAAGACTCTGACGATAGGTTTTAGCTTCGGGGACTTTGATGACATCGATGGTCGCATTATACTCGCGAACAGCCGTTTCAATTTCATCGATGCTGCATTCAAAAAATTCCTTGTGTCGGTTGATCAGATTCATTCGGCGATTCCTGAAGCGCTCATGCAATCTCGTCTCAAGTTGAGGGGCGTTTTCGGAGTAAATCTTGGCGTGGATATCAAACTCAAATGGAACTGACGCACTGTTCAGTTCGTCAACACGATCCTCGGGGACAAGTCTTCTGGTCATTCCGATCTTGAAGCGATTATCACCGAAAGAGCCGATATTGGAGATAACGTAGACATACCCGCACTTTGTCATTTGGGCCATGGACTTCGCCCGTTCTTTATTGGCGAGGGCTTCTTCGAGGCGCTTCTCCAGGTCCGCAATTTTGGAGTTCATCTTGGCGACCTCTGCGCCCTGAGCTTGCTGGAGCTGTTGCTTTGCTTGCTCCAAGGCAAATCGTGAGCGGCGTTCTTCATCTTCTGATTCTTTAATCTGGCGATCAAACTCCCTTTGCGCTCGTTCCTCTTCGCGAATCTCGTCTTGCATTCTCCGTTGCTCATCCTTCTCCGCTTTTAACTTCTCTTGGTATTCGTAGGTGAGCTTGAGTTCCTGTAATTTTAATTGGAAATAATCTCGCTGAATGTGGATGGTGTGGGTTTCTCCCAGTTTATTGATGGCCTGGTAGACGCCTTCCAGCCTATCAATCATCCGTTGGACATTGCTCCATCGAGTATTTGAGATGATGGAATCTGACTCGCCATTGAAGGCTCGCAGCATGAGCCGTGTATAAGCTTTTGTTTGTTTCTTGCCTTCTGAAAGGTTGCCATTGACTGTCCATGTCTGAGGGCATACCGCAGCCGTTTCAGCTTTGAGCCGGTCTTTCTGCTTTTCCCTAATACGATCCAATTCGTCTTTGTATTTTTGGGAGATGTCGTAGTCATAGACGGGCGTGTAAAGGCCACAGTCAATGACGGTTTGTTCGGCGACGTATAAATCGATCTGTCGTTTCAGCTCATCTGCTTGAACACGCAGGCCATCGTTCCAAAACTGAGTTTGTTGAGCTTGCGCCTGAAGCTGTTCGATTTCTCGCTGAAGATTGGCTTTGAACGATTCGAGATCGATTACATCCTTGTACTTCGTTTCCAAAGCCCCGAGTTGAGAGGAAAGTTGTTGTTCGGATTTTTTCTTTTCCTTCAAACACCGAAGAACAAAGGTCAATGTACCTGCGGTTCCTCCGTAAACTATTAGTAGAGCCAAGACAAGATAGATGGTGGTCATAATGGATATTGCTCGTTGAGGGGAAATTAGGGGTAAGCAGGGGAAAACAGAGGAAAGATCGAATTAGGGTTTCCGTTACTCGTCGACATTGTCATGTTCGAGGCCCTCTCGCGTAGCAACCTGTCTTAGTATTCTGACATCCTTACATTCTCTTACTTTCTTTCCCTTGTAACGATCCAGAGGTGTGCCAACCCAAATCACAACGTCGCCGTCTTGAACGATATCTTCGTCATTAGCTAGACTGTAACTCACCCCTTTTTTCATCGTAAATTACGTTTCAGTCGAGAAGCCTAAGTTCCAGTGATTCCCATCACAATCTCTCGTATAATTCGAGGTTTCCACACTATCCCGATATCAAGCTCGTTAAGCTTAGTGCTGTCGGCATAACGCCCAGAGTAAACTCCAGCGAAGGCTCCCGCCAGAAACTTAGTCTGCCAGCTAAATAAGGGACGATAGACCGGTGAACCTGACATGCCCTTTGTAGTTCTCCCATTGATTAGAAAGTAATCAGGACCCGGCTGTACTGTTTCTGCGACGTGGCAAGTTTTCCAGATGGGACGGGAACGAATGTAAGGATAGCCCACAACGCAGACTTGCTCGATTGGACCGAGAGTGATCTCTTCATTGGCTCCCATGCTGACACTTGATAAGCCGGGGGAAACATTCATAACCGCCACATCGATCCACGACGGTTGCCCTTCGAAGGTTGTTTTATGGCTACACTCGAACCACTGAGGGCTGTCTCCGTCGTATAGATCGAGGCGGTAGCTAGCCTGATTGTCGATCTCCTCAACTACCAGCTGTTGCGGAACACCCGGCGGCATCACCTCATTCGAGTGCGGGTGCCTTCCTGTAACAACATGGCGGTTGGTTACCAGAAACCTGCGCTCACTAATTGTCACGTAGAATCCGGTGGCGCTGGGCGTTAACGCACTGATCTCTCCGTTAACTAAACCCAAACAATAAATTTTGACGGTGGCTTGCTCCTCTGAGCGATCCTGTTGAGTTAGGGATTGCATTCCGTCCCTAGAAGCTATGGCAAGCGTTATCCTTCTGCAATAGTACCGGGCTATGGTAGGCCTGATGCTCTTCTACCTGAAGGTATTTCAGATCGCCGGACGTCTTCGTCTTCGCCGGACCGCACCGGGTGTTTGGGTAGTATGATTGGCTACTGAAATTGAAAGAAAATCTAGGCTATGGGCGTGAGCCTGAACAAACTGTCCTAGGTTCGCTAACGCAGTTCCAACTTCTTGATTGTCGGCATTTGAGCATGTGAAAAGAGCGGTGCCATATCTCGTATAGGGGCCGGGGCCTGTTCTGCCCTGAGCATTGCCTACGAGCGCGCGGTTTACATCTTGGTTTGCTGGGGTATGCGTTTGAAACGATACTCTAATAATTGAATCGACAGGCACCTTCTGAGCGTGCACTTGACAGGAATTTTAGCAAGCTTGGTTGATTCAAAGAGATAAACGCAAAGCAGCCGTAAAACAGGGTGACCACCACGGACACCAACAAGACGAGCCGGAGGCGAATCGAGCTTTTGGGCATGGTCACGGAGCCTATCGGACTCTTTCGGTCAGCTCGATTAAGAAGTGCGGAAGGGGCTTCGCCCAGGCAGGGAGTGGCAAGCCTAGGCGAGAGACACTTGTCGGAAGTTTCTCAAATCTTGCGAACCGGCTTCCGGAACCCTTGTCCGCGAGGTTTGCTTGATTCGCGAATATATTCTTCCACGGTGCCCTCGAAAGGCGCATCTGGGAAAAAGGCTGGATAATTGATGTGGCTAATGACAGTCCGTGTCCACATGACCGCATTTCCGATGGTAGGATGGACACTGGGGACGCTCTTTGTCTTCGCAAAAAAGCGCTGCTTGATCGCCGTGTAGTTTTCGGCATGGAGCCGCTTATCGAGTGGCGCAACGAAAGCACAAACGGCTTTCACGTACTCTAACGCCTGTCCGGGAGTGGGTATCTTGCCCTTGTGGACGACGGCGTTACGAAGGTCTATCTGCTTCTGCGGCATCGTCGCCAGCACGCTTCGCCCGAACTGGAGTTCCAATGCCCAGAAGGCTCCCCAGCGTCGGTTTTCCTGCTGATCGATCAATTTGATAAGAGATGCAACTTCCTCTGGGGTCTTCCCTGCGGAGAGTAGGAGTATTGCGACATGAAAGTTGAGGTAGGCATCCACGCCCGAGGCGCCGGAGGAGATCACGCCACGGAAGTCGCGCTCCATGTAGGCATGGACCGCCAGCTCGATGAGCATTTCGCAGTGTTCGGTCTGGCTAATGGTGATAGTCTTGTGACCTTCGGGCCATACAGCCTCGTAAATGCCATCCTCGCGAAAATCCACCTCGATTATCCGGGGAGGAAGGTTCGGGTCGATCTGGGTATTGTCGTAGAGAGTAATGCGTTGCATTGGGCCGCCTAGTGATCCTCGTTTGTACCGATCAGGACTGGTTGGCGGGAGTCAAAAATTTGGACTACGGGCTTTGCCATCTATCGATCTGAAAACGTATACAATTCAATATCCCCTCGGGCGAGGGGCGTGTAAGGGGCTTTCACCGTGAGCACAAGCCGCACGAATCTTCCCTAGACGGGATTCGTGTTTGCACACGTTGCCCCTTGGGCGATTTTTTTCAAAAACCGCCATCCAAGTAAATCGATCTCTATCTGCCCGTTTTCACCTGCATCCAAACGCCGAGGGGGTACCCAGAGTCAGAAGATGAAGACGCCTGCCGTGACCTTCCAGTCCCGACATTGTCGCGAGGTTAGCTGATAGAGGTTGAGTGAGCACACGTCACCTAAGGGACGACATTGCTATCATCCCTTAGGCTTTCCGACATGTGCTTATGGTCGCCATCGTCGCCACCGCTGTATCGCGGGCACTAGGCTAGGGACCGAATCGATGTCTATGTTTTAGGGGCTCGCTTTTCCGCTCTCCTTAACGAACCCGCCGCCGGGGGGAGCATGTGTCGACCCCCATCGCTTTTGACGTGGTAAGGAATGAGTCTGATTACTTCGGTGCGTGGCATGTGTAGGAATAGAACCTCGTTATTTTGGATTCACACGTTTTTTTTATCCGAGGGCGAAATAGGTCCAATTTGAGTAGTCATCTGTGTATCTTCAGGCCGTAACTATAGCCTAAGTAGCTCGCTAACATCGTCTTAGCTAGATGTAAACTTTTACTTAAAGATCAGAGGCGAGGGCCAAAAGTGTTCCACAAAAAATTTTTCTCCTCTGAAAAGGCTCGTTAGGTGAAAAAAACCATTCGGCGCTCAGCCGAGCGAGTTCTGATGGAAGGTGAGCCCATCCCCATACGGAGTCCGACGCAAGGACCTCGGACACCTACTCGGTTCCGAGGAGTTGGCGCGCCGACTCCTGCATCACGGATGGCTCAAGCCTGTCGTGCAGCAGAAAAAGCTTACGCTTTTTGACAGTGGAGATATCGCGCTCTGCTGGCAACGGATACGAGAGGGAGAGATGCCGCTGCCAGTGCCGCGTCTGGCAGGCCGTCGCTAATGCCTCATTGAGTGAGCGACAAAGTTACCTAACTCAACCCAGAGGCGAGACTCGAGTCGAATATCGGAAATGCTGGAGACGCGGCGATCATCGATGTTTACGTCGAATGGAAGGTCAGCGGGTCGAACAATTTCTCGGTAAAAGCAGATTGGCAAAATGGCAAGACCCCTATCACGCTCACTCCTGAAAATCTTTTTACTTTAGGATTAGGCTTGAAATTCTAGGCGCTTAACCGAACGAAAAGTTAGATTAAATTGATTATTTGATCCAAAATTCGTTTAGGCGATCTCAGTTCATGCTCCCAGACGCGAACCACAGTCCATCCCATTCGCCTTAGCTCTTTTGTTACGATCCGATCCCTTTTTCTGTTACGCATATGCTTAGCATTCCAGTATTCAAGATTTGAACGAGGCGGTCTGTAGCATCGTGGACAACCATGCCAAAAGCATCCATCAACAAATACCGCAACCTTCGAGGTGCGAAAGACAAAGTCAGGTCGACCGAGCAGTCGTTGATTGCGCCGCCATCCTTTGATGGCTGACTGACGAAATAACGAGGCTAATTTTAACTCTGTGTCCTTGTTTTCCTTTGAACGGATGCGCGACATCACCTCGGATCGCTTGGCTATAGTAAAAACGTCAGGCATTAGCAGCGGATTTTATTTGACGAGTATTCGCAGAAGATGATCTCTCGTTAGTGACAAACTCATTCGGATGGAGCTCCCCGTTTTCTCCACGTACGATGAACTCACTAATTGCCACGGCAAGTTTCTTAGCCAAAAGGCAAGGTACTCCATTCCCAATCACCTTAAACTTGGAGCACAGCGGAACGTCGTCGGGCATCACATAAGTGTCGGGAACAGTTTGGATGCGCAGAGCCTCTCGAACGGAAAGCCTCCGCTTTTTCCAAGGATGCAGATGCACCTCGTTATTACCATACCAAGCAGTGGGACTATACCTATAGCGGTGGAGGCGTTTAAACGACTTGCCTGAGACGTCGCCTTCTTTGATAAGGCCAAACTTTTCAGAATACGGATTAAAAAAGTCCTTTCCGTTCGTCAACGTTTCGGGATCAGGCTTTTTAGAAACCGATGTATAGACACACAGTTCCAGCGGAATTCCACTGGGCTCGACAGGAGAGCCACCAAACGCCCCCGTAGATGGCCAGTCATGCAAAAATTTGGCGTTTGCATGAGTTTTCAGTGGCCATTTGAAATATCTCTCAAGAGTCTTTTTTGGAAAATAACCTTCAGGGCTCCACTGTCGCAGGAGGTCATTCTTAAAACCTAAAACAAAAAGTCGCACGCGATCCTGGGGAACGCCATATTCAAGCGCGTTCAATTTGTCGAAAATAACGGAGTAACCACTTGATTGTAGAGAGGCTAAAAGTCCCCGAAATCGGAGTCCATGTTTTGGATGGCTCTCGAGATGAGGCACGTTCTCCAGGAGGAAAAAATCTGGGTTCAAATTGCGCAGCATTTTAACATAAACAGCCGTGAGTTTTCCAGCGTCGCCGGAATGACCAGCATGCACTCCTCCAACGCTAAAATCCGTGCACGGGGGGCCTCCGATCACGCCGAAGATGTCTGGACGTTCTCCAAGAAAGAGGTCCTTTAGGACTTGATGCGCCTGGAGTTCTTCGATTTTGGACGAATTTGTTATAGCTGCGGCCAGGGCTTTCTTATTGGACGATTTTCTCCATGAAGTTATTCCTGAGGCATAAATACGTCCAAAATCTGGATTGCATTCGTTCGTCCATCGAACGTCAAAGCCGGCCATTTCAAATCCTAAGTCCAGAAAGCCGCCACCCGTAAAAAAGCTTATGATGGGTATGTTACTCATTGAAATCGTCGTAGATATGGATTGCGGTGTAAGCAGTAGGGGAGAAAAGCGTTGGCTGTTTGTCGAAACTCGCAACATTGAAGACAATGATGTTCTGATTCGGTTTGGAGGAATTGAGAGCGTCGGTTATATGAGGTACCGATGGCACGTTCCTAATTCGGACAACATCGGACCGAGTCTTGAGCTCAATGAGCAATTCGCCATTCCCAAAGCGTTTCCATCCTTGCAGCGACCCCGCTAGATCGCACTCGGAAAGTGGGTGATCTTGAAAGCAATGCCTCAGATATGATACGCAGCCAGGCCGAAAGGCGCAAAAGCGGCAGGTTTGTTGGCTCGGCGTGGATGCGGCGACTTGAGAGCCAACGCTAGTGGATAAGTTAAGGGTAACCGTTTGGAGGAGGGAAGCCAGGGTCTCGGCTTTGAACATAAGTTTTGTGCACTCGTCAGCAGAGAAATCAATCTTATGAATCGATCCGTCAAGACCATGCAATTGGAGTTCAACCGGCCAATGGTCGGTCGAAATATGAAAGAGTGCCGCATAGAGCTTCAACTGTATTTCATAGTCGTCCCAAAAGGAACCATGATAATCCGCCGTTATTCCCGTTTTATAGTCAGAGATAATGGCTCCTGAAGCGGCGCGAGTAATCTGGTCAGGTATTCCGACCACGGTGTCATTTTTGTTTGAGAGGCGACCGGGGAAAGTTTTTGTTCTTCCCGGGGTGAGCTTAGTTTTAGGCAAAGGCGTCGGTTTTCCTCCTTCCTTTAATCTCAAGATTGTGCGAGCTCTGATTAATCCTAGGTTGGGTATGCTCCGCGAAAGAGGCAACATTCCTTGCATATAATAGGATGAAGATAAGAAGGCATTGATCAGTCCGATTTCCTCATCCCAATCTGATGCCAAATCCGCTTCCTCTAGTGAAAACGAAGGGTCAACAGCTGCACGCTCAAATAGCTTGTGGACGGCGGTCCCAACGAAGGATCGCGGAGACTGCGGAAGAAGCGGCTCTTGCTGGCCCACAGAAGCAGCTTCACGCAAAATGCATCTTTGGAGAGCGGCAAATTTACTTGCCCACACTGTCGTAAGATGGGCCGCTTTGAGGCCGGGTCGAGTCGGAGAGAGCATCACAACAAGGAAGCAAGCCACTGGTAAGTGGAGCTCATGCGTCGTTCCATGTTAAAAGTATTTAAAAAGAGGGGTTGTGGAGTGGTGCATACCGCCAGCGCGTCCGCTAAACAGCCGTGTGGATGAAAAGTATCCCAGAGTGGATGGACGACAATTATCTCCCGACGTCCCAGTATGAAGCCGCTTAGCGGACCGAAATCCCTGCTTGTGCAATTAGGAAACGCAGCACAGAAGGCGTTTTGAAGACGCTTAGCCGTCGAAAACCAGCTCTGTCCCGCATCGGGACCACTGAGCTCAGGCTCGTTGACAGCCACCAGGCCGCTTTGATAGGTCGGGTCGAAAAGGATGCGAATTAGACCCAACCCGAGTCGCCAGTCGAGAAGGCCGTGGTAGGTCATATTGCGGTAATGCCTCAGGCAATCCGGGCATGATGTGTCGCACTTTCTACGATGCGAATCGGACAGCATGGTTCGGATAAATCCGTCATTACGCGGTGAGAGAGAGGATTCAAGAATCTCATGCCAATTTTCCGACATCCAGGCTATGAAGCCGGACCCATTGGGAAGGAAATCATTTAATACGATCTCTCCTACACGCTCTCCATCTGGAAGTAATCGAGGACGGACATTACTAACAACGATCTCTTCGGCATCAATATCCAGTAGGTCCGCTGCAACGGAACGAAGAATGAAGGCTGCTGAGTAAAAGGCGCCCTTTACCGCGCCTTGTGAAGCAAGTGGATCAAGACGAAGTCCAAGTGGTATGGAACGCGGACTTATGCGGAGAACGTCGGTTGTTTTGGGCGATACGAGTGAAAACTCCTCATCGTCCGTGTTCGCAGTGAACTCAACGCCTGGTTTAGCATTCTGATACTGGCGTTCGATCCATTGGTTATCGAAGATAAGCGCACCCTTCGCTGCTTGTCCAAGGGCGCCGCTGAATTGTCTGCGGTTTCTATCATTAACGCGATACACCGTCCCTCTGCGATCAAATCGTAAAGCACTATTTGTTCTTTCAGGGGAGATGGCAGGGGAGTTAGATTCCTCACTCAAAATAGCCGCGCTTCCTAGAACTATCTCAGAATCAACTCGCGCATCTTCTCCCCGATCAAAAGCGGTGCGAAACGCGGCAGGTGATGCCACCGGAAAAATCGTGAAAGGCTGAGCGGTATCGTCTACTGATGCCTGACAATAAGGGCAGAGAGTGTCAGTGGGCTGAGTCGTGACACAGCTCGTATAATGGCATTTTAAGCACCGCAACATCCATCTCCTCCAGGGAAGTGGGTTATCGCTGACAGTCATGATTCGTGGCCCGCGGCGGATAAAAGGCGCAGTGAACCCAATTGCCGTATAAACTCGCTTATCCTTCGTTTTTTGAGAACCCGGAGCAAATTCGGTAATGGCTAAATCTAAGTCTCTATCAATGGTTTTTGGCTCACGATTATTGTCGAAGTCAAAGCCATGATAAAGTTGCCGCGTGCGACTAGGCATCCCGAACATCGGAAGAACTGCTCCTTCCGCTAGTCGTTGGGCAACCCCGAGACCTCCTAGAGCATCGTTGTCGACGCACTCGCTTACCGCGGCGAAGAGATCGTTGCGAAGATACCCGACTAGCTGACCCTCCAAATCAGGGCTATTTGTTTGAGGAATCAAAGCCGCAACCACCTCTTCTACTTCGGGGCTAGTCGCCAACCATGCTTGTAGGTCGGCTCTCATTTCAGGATTATCATTCCAGTACGCGACAGTTCCGAACTCACCGTGAGCGTCGGGAGGTACTGGGGAATTCCAGGTCGTAACGCCTACGACTCTAAAAGCTCGTCGCAAACATTCCTTCGAAGCGAGCCTTTGAGCAATTTCGCGACGATCTAGCGATAAAAAGGGGACGGGAGGCTGATCACCAGTGATCCGACTAGGTGCATTAAAATAATGCTCATCGTGACTTCTGCCTCGGCACACGGTCAGTGCGATTGCAAATGCTTGTCCGCGCCGACCCGCGCGGCCTACGCGCTGTTGATAATTGAAGCGCATGGGAGGCATGTTTGCCAACATCACCGCTTGGAGGCCGCCGATGTCCACGCCTACTTCCATCGTAGTTGTGACGCTTAAAAGATCAATTGTATCAACCCGGCTAATTAATCGGCGGCGGTTGTTCATTCCGACATTAATCACGATGTCCCGAAAGAGCCGTTGTCTTTCAGGTTGATCGTCCGTTTGAGCCGTTAACTCCTCACAGTGCATCCTAATCGGCGGGCGCCGCTCTGCCGCTTCTTTAGCGTAATAATTTGTTTCTCTCAGATTTTCACAGGTTGTATTAGGTTCAGCTCGTAGAGGCTCATGGCACCAAGTACAAATACCTCCAGCACGATGAAGGTGGGGCCGAGTACATGAAGGGCACGTCCAGACAGGATCGTGGGTGTCGGCTAGCTTAATATCTAGATAATCCAAGTCTAGGACGGCATGGCTATTGTGACCATATCGACTGTCAGTCACTGCCTTCCAAACACAGTCTCTGAAAATAGGCCCGTCAAGTGGCGGATTGATCTCAGCAACTTTACGAAACCAAGTTTGTAAGCTTGCTCGCGAATCGGTGGCTACCGTCCAAGGCTCTTTGGGCCATTTTCCGGCGCTATTGTCAACGTATCGGAAGAAATCCCCAAGAATTCTTATAAAGCCATTACACGCATCAAAGAATATTCTTGGATCACAGGCACATTCGGCGGCTAAACTAGCTAATTGACCTGAGGAGAGTCGTACGCAGGCGAAGCCCAGACCGCACGATTCAAAACTGAAATACGTCCGGCTAAAAAGAACGCTCGAAATTTCTGCGGCGACCTTAGGTTTGAGATGGAATTGCCTCTGATTTATAATTACTGCGTCAATGCCCTCTATCTGCCAACAGGATTCTTCAGAGGTGAAATCAAACATGTCCGTCCAACGTCGGTAATCCCTTGTCGCAAATTTAAAATCTTGGTAGAGAACGTCCGCGCCAGCTGGATTAACTCCCAGAGACTTGAGGCGTTTTATAAGGAGACCGGCGAGGCGAGGGTCACCGCTGTCTACCAACAGAACGTTCGACGGAATTATCCTAGTTGCGCCTCGATCTCGGATTACTGCCAATCGAGCTGTCGCATCCTGTTTGGCCCGGTTGAGGATATCGTGGTAGACCTGAGAAAGACCAGGTGCGATAGGATCGCGTTCGACGGCAAGATCATTTGCTATTCGCTCTTGTGCTGATGGGTTGCGAGCAAGATAGAAAAGTGATTGGCCGCTTAACGAAGGATGGCCGGCCTCAATGTCCCGAAGCAGACGAAATTCGCCGAATACCTGGTGCATGAGCTCATCGTAAATGGCTTCACGCACAAGGTCATCGTAGTGGTTGCGCTCTATTCCGTTCGAGATTCCCGCTGCATCTTCTCGACTATCAGAAAATACGACCAGTTTCCTATCTTCAACGGGAAGTTCGTAGAAAAGCTCCTTAGCTAGAATTTGAGAAACCTTTGAAAAGCCCGTTCTAAAACCACGAACTGGAGAGCGACGAGAAATTCGTGTGGAGTAACTGCTGGCGCAGCACGGACACACAGCGGGGAGGGCGGCAATTTGAGCTTGCTCGTCGGGATGGTTGGCGGCGGTGGTGAACAAATACCCCGGAATCGAATCTCCTGTGGCGTTTCCGATCTGCACCCTACCGCTGTGAGGGTTTAGGTTGGCAGTACGCCACCGCGCCCCCTTTCTCCACGCAGGGGTTGCTTCGTCTTCGCCGCTCGGGCGCAACGAAGGCTGCGTCCATGTTCCCGTTGCGTCTTGGTGAAGCTCTCTAGCGCCCTTGGGCCAAAAGACAGCGTATTCAAGGAAACTGCGTCGATCAACAAAACGGGCCGTTTGCCGGTCGGGAATGCCTTCAATATCCGGGTCGGTGTTAAGTAGCTCCCAACCACCGTTATTTTGAATCGGCAATCGGCTTCCGCCAAAAAACGTGGTGCCACAGACCTCGCAATAAAGAAGCTCCAAGACTCTACGCGCTTCTCCTTCTTCGTTGTTATAAAAAATACGACTGGCGCCGAAAAGACGACCGGCGGTTCTTTTGTCGTCTTGGGCGAGGGAGAGGCCGTGTCGAGGGACCACGCATGCCCAGATGCCCTCGATGTTACGAAAGAACCAGTGGAACCGAAATGCAGGCAAATCGGACCCTGTTGGCACCATGGCTCGCAGAATAAACAGCCCACGGAGAGCCTCTTTTCTAGCAGCTTCGTCTGTCGCATTGGGAAATAGTCTTGATGACATCTCTGAGAGGGATACGGCGCGCGCACCGCTAGGTGTGCCATTGTCAGAACAGGCGAGAACGGAATTGGTCGCGATGCCTCTAAATGCGTTTTGAGCAGCTTCATCCAGATGATTCGATGAACCACCTCCTATCTCCTGGCAAATAGCGAACGTCGAGCTGCGAATTTGATCCTGATTCTGAACGTCAAAAGCAGCCGCTAATCTTTGAAAGTTAGCAGCTGGCAGTGGGCCTTCATATCGGGGGGAGAGATCACGAGGACTTCCGGTCTTTATTTGGTCCGGGAGCCACTCACATCCAAAAAAACCGTTAAGAAATTGAAGACTGTCAGGATTGCCAGGATCAAGGGATGCGCTTGAGGCTAACAATCGCAGTTGTCGGCTATCGGGACTAAGACCAAGCCTGGAAAGTAACAAACGAATTAGGAAAGCTACCTCGGTACCCGCCGTACCTCGGTACAGGTGAAGTTCGTCCAAAATTAGGTGGAAAATATTTTTTTCGGATTCGCGTAACCAATCCTTAGTTTTTTGAAAAAATGAGTTATCGTCTGACCTCATCAGCATGATGCTAAGCATACTGTTATTCGTGATCAGAATGTCCGGGGGAGCATCTTGCATGTCCCAGCGGCAGCGCATTTCAGCCCCATCCAAGCGCGGAAAGAAATATCGCGCGTCTTGATCTTGAGCGCGCTCATTATCAGCACGTTCTTGAATGTGCTGATCCACCACCCGAGCTGCTTCGTCGGTTTTTTGAAGTTCCGCAATGAGTTCATCGATCTTGCGATCATTGGGCGATCCGTCCTGCAAAATTTCGTGACCAGGCACCGGCGTACGCCCGTTGTATGTCCCGAGGTAAATACGATTGCCATTGCAGTTTTGATCTAGCCACCTATGCGCCTCATTGGAATCGAGAGCCCTTCGTAGTCTCGTCATCTGATCTTCGACAAGCGCATTCATGGGATACATTATCAACGCTCGAACGGCGGCTGTTCGGGTCTCGTTTGAGCGTTGGCCGATTCGCGGTGATTCTCCTCGGCCATGCTTGTCGGCCCTCCAAGTTTCATTAGCTGGGGTCCACCAGTCGTCTTGGTGTTCTACTTTCGGATTTGGAGGGCTCCAGCGAGTCGCTTCCTTCGATAAGCTGGCGAACAAAGGAAGCAAAAACGCTTCCGTCTTTCCTGATCCAGTTCCCGCCGTTACCACGCCGTTCCGACCTGAAAGTATCAGCTGAAGCATTTCGACCTGATGCGAGTACAGTGGATACGAGCCCACCAATCCGCATCTAGCGAGGTTTTTGAAGGAAACGATTTCAGCTTCTGTGAGGCCAGGGAGATTGTCCTCAGTTAATTCGGCGATTGGGCAAGTCTGTCTGTATCGCGTGAGAGGTTCGATCCAAGGCTCGCGATAAAAAATTCCCGGCTCTTCTTCGGAAGTGGCGCGAAGCAACGCTTCTCGTTCCTGCTCCAGTGACGGAAATTGTGTAGCGAACGCCGTTTGTACGTAGAGAATGAAACGGTCGCGGATTCGATTGAAAGTGCCGATGGGATCATTCATAGGGGATCGTAGAGCTTAGTTTTTTAACGAAATCCGACGGTAAGGGAAGCGGAAGCGGAGATTGGCCCAGCTTTTTAAAGAGAAGCTCCGATATTGCGTGAGGAATGCTCGGATAGACGTGATAACCATTGGGTTCCGGTTGCTTCCAACCGGCTTCTTTTGCTGCGAGCCATGATGGAGGTAATCCGCTGCAAAGACTAAGTGAACGGCCAATTAGGCGTGGGAGCGGGGCAGAGGCGGGTACCGCGATGATTTTATGCCGCCAGTCATAAATCAAACAGTTCCGACCATGAGCATGCAGTGCAGCATAAATTCCCCAATCCCGGTCGATCCGAGCGGCTTGTTCCCCGTTACGAGCTTCAAAATAAGGGGGTAGCCGCCGAGGAAAATATCGCAGCAATCGGAATTCTGGGCTCGGAAGTCCCTTCACGGAAAAAGTCATTTCGTCGGTTAGGAACTCTCGCGCGGGAAGCTCCGGCTCGGGCTCATGGCGCCAGGTTAAAGACGCGAGATATTGTTCGGTGTCTACCGTGGAATGCGCTAGCGACCAGGCTGGCGGGACTTCTGCATAGTGAATTCCACAAGCTCCAGCTGTCTTAATCAGGTCAGTTTCCTCCTCGCCTTGGACGAAGAAGCGACGAGGCGAAAGCTGTACTTCAGTCGCATCATTACTGATAATAAGTCTAGAGCATCCCATGCTCATCGATTTCTCGATCTTGATCTCGGTTTGCGGTGATCGGCCGCCGCACAAGACCGCTGTAGGCAATCCGGCCCTTGGCAGCCGTGCAAGTACCGCCGGAGCCGCCGCGATTTTCAAACTTCCGCTGAGTACGCACGTTTCCAAATGGCCCAGGTTGTCGAGTAGCATGAGCCCCTGAGAGGGCGACAAGTTGGAAGATGACTGACGGAAACTCATGACGGACTCATACGTCTCTCGCCATACACTCCAATCCACCATTCTGCGGGCAGTTACCACATGAAGGGCCAGTTCTAATGGCGGAAGTTCAGATTCCACGGGCAACCTCGCGATATGTATTGAGTAGCTTTTGAATCCGAGGATGTTTGATAGGAGTCGTTCGTCTTCGATTTACCTGAATGAAGCTCGCCCATTTTCGAGCCGCTTTATCCGATTGGCTAGGCATCGGCTTGCTATCTTCAAGCGAGGTTCCCGCAAAGGCGAACAAAGTATGTCTTCTTGTGGTTGTTACAGCCCACACCACAGGCCATTCTGGTAAAGCCTCGTCGCGCCTCAGATCGACAATTTGTCCAGGAACGCGGCCCAGTAATGTTGCGGAATCGACCTCATCCAATACACTTTCGGCATCGGGCGCAAAGCTTGGAATATTGGACGTGGAAACGATTGCCCCGCGAACACTAAATGAGGCAGGCTGAAAAAAGGACGCTCGCCCGTATTGATCAATGAAGGGACATTCCGCACCGTCCCCCCACGTCCATCCGTCTGACAATACGAAAAGGGTTGCTTGTGTCCGATGATCCTCGGCCTCCACATCAATTTGGTTTACGGGTTGAACTTCGGTTGCTGGGATAACATAACGAAATTCATCACCGGGTTGCAGAACCGTTCCATTGAGTTTGACGAAATTCACTTTTTTGTCGCAATCAATAATCAGCTGAGGAAGTGCGAAAGGAAAGTAGGCTGAGCGATTACCTGTGCGGACACCTCCTACGAAGCGAACCCGCAATGACTCTGAGTGCGCCAGTTGCGGGAATCGGGAGCTTATGCTTTTAACACCGGCCAACCTCTTTCCGTGAAAAAGGCTCCAGTCAGAAGGAAGCCCACGTTCTACGTGGAGCTTCTTCCAATCCACGCAATTTTGTTTGCCCCAGACATCGATCTCAACTGAAACCGAAGGTTGAGTCGCGATAAAGAAATCTTCGTGCGAAGAGAGTTTCTTGATTTCCAGATAGCCCCTAACTTCGGAGGCTCCAGAAACAAAAACACGAACAGGGCTGCCGGGGAGGATCAGGCGAGTGCCTGTCTGAGAGCATTGAAATTCCGTACGGTCTTGCCAGCGGAGCAGATCGGCTGCAAGAGACTCATTAGTCAAACTGTCTCGGAGCGAATCTGAGATTCGACCGCTTTGTGCCGAACACTCAAAAGTTTTATTGGGAAATTTGTTTGTTTGCAGTAGCAAGTCGTCAGGCTCAAGAGAGTCAGGGACCAGGGCGACCACACGACTTGTTACAAAGCCAGCCGGATCAATTTCCTCCAGCCACAAGCGCAAACCGGCGCGACGTTGAGCAAGACTTTCATCATCACTTGATTTTGCGACGATACCGTCCCAGTCAGTCAATTCAGATTGGACAAGTTCAAGCAGGGATCGACGATAATCCGAGTTTTCCTGGCTGATCAGCAGTTGGACGGTCCTTCTGCGAAGCCGCCCTTCTGCAAATGGAGCGATAGCGGCGGCTAATTGCCCATCGGGTAGAACCGCACCGGGTTCCAAATCCGCTTGATCAAATAAATCAGGAAGGGCGAGGCGTTCCTCTTCCGTCAAAATTGTCTGTGCGATGGGCAGGCCGACATAGACCCAGTCCAGGGCGCTCTGCCACAGGAAAAGGCCATAATCCCCGAGTCTATCTTTATGAGTCCAAAATTCTAAATCTCGCCAGAGTAAATCGGACATATACCGAAAAAGAATTGGCGCTCCAGAATGAGACTCGCCTAAAAGGTCCCAGAGCCGAGGATAGTAGGCGTGCCGCGGCCAAGGCCCATCGTGGCTCGCTGCAAGCGCAAAAAGGCATAGATAGGCTAAGTACGGTGGATCGCTGGTACTTGGATTGGCATTCTGTCGCCAGTCTTTCATCAGTCGGACAGCTTTCGCGCACATTCCTCCATGGGTGATTTTTGACGGGCCTGCTTTTATCGCGGAAATGAAATCTGCGACTGGCTCTTGGTCGGGTCCCAGATTTCGCAGTAGGTCCTTTGTCGTATGCAGGTAGACCCTGGCCCCAGCGCGAGTCGGGTTAAAGAAATGGTGCGATAACGCGCAATTCCATTCCTCGAATGTCATAGAGTTTCTATTGGTAATCGCCTTTGGCATCCGGCTTATTACTCGCACTCCGACATCAAGAGACAGCTTGTATAGGAGATCATATAGGCAAAGAAAAAAGTGAGTATATTTGGGCACTCATGGGAACTTCCACCGACAAATTGCCGCCGAGTCTGCGATATTCTCAAAACAATACGAGATCGCGTAAGACTATTGCGATGCAAGCAGTTTAAAATAAGTAACTTATAATTACAAAGATGCTCTCTCTCAGGGTCTTTGGAGAGGCAGAATAGTGCCCTTGAAATCCTGCAATGCACTGAGGTCACTGCTCTCAGGAGCCGAATGATACGGTCGTTTATTCCCGACGAGAGAAGTGTTTTTCCCCAGGAAGGCCAAGTGTCGCTCCTGGGTCCTCCTAGGCGCAAGGTGGGGAGGAATCTTAGGAGAAAGCCTTATTAATATCCGCATCACTCGGGGAAAGCTTGGCGTAATGCTTTTGGACGACTTCAACGCCGTCGCCAAGCCAAAGGGCAATCTTATAAATGGATGTGCCAGCGCCAGCGTGAAGGCTGGCGAACGTGTGCCGCATGACGTGAGGGGTCAGCCAATCCAAGTCCCGGTTGTGCGCCGTTGCGTAGGTTTTGATGTATTCCTCGAACGGTTTGCGGAAATCGTAACGATATTTGTACTGCCCCTTGGGAACGTGCGGCATGAGCATGAACGGCGAGGGGAGTTTGTACTTCTTCAAGAACCGCTGGAATCCCTTGGTTAGAGGAATGGTGCGATGATCTTTGTCTTTCGTCCGGAAAGTGGACGTGGCTTGGATCGTGACGCACCCGGCTTTAAGGTCAAACCAGTCTGGACGGGCTTCGATAATCTCCAGTTTGCGCATACCGGCATGGAAACCGCTGTACAGGATAAACCGCATCGAGTCATCCGGAGCATTCGCAATCAAATCTGCCACGGTTGCCCCGTCGCAATAGACGAGACGCGCTGTGTGGCGGTATTCATCCATCTCGACCTTTAGCGCGACGTTTTCCTTCAACTTGTCACGATCTACCAGCCAGCCGAGAAATGCCCGCAAACCGAAAACGTAGCCTTGTGCAGTGCTTTCCTTGAGGCGTGGCTTTTTCTGATAGCGCATCCAATTGTACCACTCGCGCACCTTGTCAGTTGTAACGTCTACGGGTGAGAGAATTTTGTAGATGTTGCCGAACTGCCGCAACGAGCTTTCGCGGGTAGGGGAAAAAGTGTGTGAGAGCTTGCCGCGGGCAACCTGCTCTTTGATGTACGCCGATACCTCATGCTCGAAGGAATTGACTGGCAAAAGTTCCGGTTGCTGGCGCATGGCGAGCACCTTGGCCACAGCTTCGCCCTGGTCTTCGGTGCCGAGACTAGTTTGTGTCCGCACGGCATTGACCATCTTGGCGTACCAAAAAATCTTGCCCCTGCGGTACAAACCTCGCATCTTGAGGGGTAATGGATTCGTTGGCTTCACATATGATTTTGCGGGCCCTTTCATCGATTTACTACTGTAGTAAAAAACGTAGCAATCTGCAAATCAATTCGGGGCTATGCGAGGCTATTCACTCGATAAAGCGCGGTTAGCTTAGCGGTAGAGCGTCCGCTTCACACGCGGAAGGTCACAGGTTCGAACCCTGTA
>Ga0206879_1038_pt1 | contig 32381 bp, 27 predicted proteins | sample Alteio_BWOrgCont_5_FD_152897 | JGI IMG/M metagenome (GOLD analysis project Ga0206879, IMG submission 152897) | Enriched cells from forest soil in Barre Woods Harvard Forest LTER site, Petersham, Massachusetts, United States -... | ecosystem: Environmental > Terrestrial > Soil > Temperate forest > O... | reverse complement strand
TTATTCGTATTTTTGGCGCTGGGCCTGGTGATGAACGTACGTCTAGGGCGATTCGTCAATTGAGCCCAAGCCGGTTTGACTCTTGCGCCGTGGATGGATCCTCCGCAAGAGAAGTAAATTCAGGATTTTGAGAGTGCATCGCGTGATCGAAAGATTTTATCGATGGACTTGTTCCGGTCTTCCGGTGCCGCCGAAGCGCGCCGGAACGCTCCGGAGGAGAACAGGGCGATGCGCTCTAAGGAGCTTTCATGCCCAAAGAGCTGGTAATTTCAGCGGCCCCCCACGAGACCCGGGTCGCGATTCTGGAAGATGGTTTACTCTGTGAAATTTATATCGAGAGGGAAAAAGAGTTTGCGCTAGTTGGAAGCATCTACAAAGGCCGTGTGACGCGCGTGCTTCCCGGCATGCAGTCGGCCTTCGTGGACATCGGCCTCGATAGTGACGCCTTCCTTTACGTCGGCGACTTCCTCGAAAATCTCGAAGATTACGACCACGTCGTCGCACCCGTGGAAGGCAAAGTCCAAAAGATGGAGCAGCAAGGCGGCCAGGTCTTTGCGCCGTCGGCGAAAGGCGGAGTATCAGGCCAGCAGGCGCCTCCGGCCGACGCGGCTGAGGCTGCGCCGCAACTCGCAAGCTCGTCTCCGGAGATGCCGCATGAGGAGGACGAGCCATCGGGAAATGTTGCCCCCCCGCAGCAGAACATACGGGAGACACGTCCACCCGTCCCGTTTGCGCGGCAGGACCGCCGTCCCGGCGGATTCGGACAAGGCCAGGGCCGCCAGGGCCAGGATCAAGGCCGGCGACGCGGCGGCGGCGGCCGCTGGCGTCAGGGCCGCGGAGGAGGAGGTCAGCGCTATCAAGGGCGTGATCTGCCTCCTTCGAAATACGCTTCGCCGCGTCCCTATACGCCCCGGCCACAAGGAGAGCCTCGCGAGGAATTGCCGGCGGAGTACGAACCCATTATTCTGCCGGGCGAATCCCTAGCCAAATACAAGGACCGCGTGCCGCAAGCGAGCGGCGCCGGCGCCGCCGGTGCTTCAGCTTCCCCGGCTCAGCCGACAGAAATGCCTCCGCGAACGGGACATCGAGACTTTGCGGAGCCATCAGATGAGGCAGCCGAACATCCAGAGCAAGATCTAACTGCCACGGAATCCGCGGAACACGAAAACGAACAGGCAGCCCAAGGGCGCCCGTCGCAGGAGCTTGGAAGACGGGAAGCCTGGGCTCCCAGCAGCGCGGGCGATGCCGGCGCACTCCCCCTCCCCGATGCGGAGACCTTCTCGGAATATCAGGCGCTTCCTGAAGAGCCGCCGCGCGCCATTTACGAAGGCGCCGCTCTGCCGGAAAGCTCTGCCCATCCTGCGGCGCCGCACGAACTCTCCGATGAAGAGGTCAGTTCCCTGGCGGAGCAGCTCGCCGAAGCGCGGCACGAAGAGGTAAGCGCTAAGGCCGATGCTGACGCGGAACTAGGCATGCTAGAGGAAGAACTTCCGCATGGACCCGAAGGCGCGGCGGAAACCGACGAGTTTATCGCAGAGGCCGAATCAGAGGAACATGAGGAGCAGGTAGAACATGACGAACACCTGGAGCATGAAGAGGCTCCGGGCATAGCTGCGGAAAGCGCCTCCGGCCTCGGCGAGGCGGGGATGCCGGACTCAGCGGCCTCGCCGGAGCACCCGATGTCCGCGCGCATCTCTGAGCCGCAACGGCAGCGCTTCCAGCGGCCCATGCGCCGGGGCGGGCGCAATCGCGGCCAGCGCAACGTGCGGCGGCCCGACCATCGGCACGAATCTCGCAGGCCGCAACTCATCTCTGAAGTTCTGAAGGCCGGCCAGGAAATCATCGTGCAAATCGCCAAGGAGCCGCTCGGCAAAAAAGGAGCCCGCATCACCAGCCATGTGGCCTTGCCGGGCCGTTTTCTGGTTTACATGCCGACGGTCAATCACATCGGCGTCTCCCGGCGCATCAACTCGGCTGAGGAACGGTCCCGCCTGCGCCATGTGGTTACCGACGCCAAAGGCAACTTCCCCGGCGGGTTCATTGTGCGCACCGCGGCGGACGGCGCTCCTGAAGAGGAGATCCGCAGCGACGTCGAATTCTTGGGCCGCACCTGGGAGAAAATCCGCACTCAGTCTGAGCCGCGCAAGGCGCCCGCCTTGCTGCACCGCGATCTGAACCTGGTGGAGCGCATTCTGCGCGACTACGTCAATAACGATTACGCTTCCATCTGGATCGACAACGAAGACGAGTTCAGCAAAGTCGTTGAATTCGTCAGCCGCTTCCAGCCCAAGCTGGTGGGGCGTGTGAAGCTCTACACGAAGAGTTCACCGATCTTTGAGGAGTTCGGAATTCAGCAGGAGCTCGATAAAGCCTTGCGTCCGAAAGTGTGGCTCAAGTCCGGCGGTTATATCGTCATCAACCACACCGAAGCGCTGGTGGCCATCGATGTGAACACCGGTAAATATGTCGGCCGCGGCTCAACCCGTTTGGAAGACACCATCGTCAAGACCAACCTCGAAGCGGTGAAGGAGATTATCCGCCAGATCCGCTTGCGCGATTTGGGCGGAATCATCGTGCTGGACTTCATTGACATGGAGGAACGGCGCAACCGCGAAAAGGTGATGGCCGCCCTGGACGCCGCGCTGCGCTCCGACCGGGCGCCTTCGAAGGCGCTGGCCTTCAATGAATTCGGCCTGGTCAACATCACGCGCAAGCGCACCAAGCAGGCGCTCGAGCGCGTGCTTTGCCAGCCGTGCCCTTATTGCACGGGCTCCGGCATGGTGAAATCGGTGCCCACCATCTGCTACGAAATTCAGGCGGAAGCGCGCAAGATGGCCGCCGATCTGGAAGCTTCCAGCCTCACCTTGCGGGTGCACCCCGAAATCGCCAAGGCGCTCAAGACGCGCGAATCGGTGCTCGTCGAGGAACTCGAGCAGAACACGCGCAAGAGCGTCATCATTCAGGCCGATCCCACGCTGCATTGGGAACAGTACGATATCTACTAGAATTACGGTCCGCAAGCTCCGTAATTTGATATACATCCGCAGTACCTTCGTACTATTGGCAGGAATTTGGCAGGAAGATAGGATGGCCGGGTGGAGGTCATATGCACCGCCCGGCCATTCGAGTCACCCGCACCGTCAAGGTAATCGTTCGACATTCCACCGATTGCAAGGACAAGGATAAAGGCAGCGAGTGGCGCAAATGCCGCTGCCCGAAATCCCTGTTCGTTTACGAAGACGGCAGTGATCGCCGGATCAGTGCAAAGACTCGATCATGGGATGTTGCAGAGAAGTCTGCACAAGACCTCCGCGACTCTTGGGACCCCGAAAAACAAGAACTAAAACAACTACGGGCGAAGGCAGAGGCGACGCGCGTCACGATAGAAGAGGCCGTCGCGCTCTACCATGCCGACATGATCGCCCGACTGGGTGACGGCGGAACCTTGGCTTTGGCTCGTGCGTTACTTGGGCAGATTGATCCCGAAACAAAAGCGGTAATCAACAAAGGGCATTTCTTCACCTGGCTCACAACATTGCCCACGGCACGGCGACTGACGTATATCGCGGACTTTACTCCTGCCGATTTGACCTCCTGGCGAGCCTCTTGGAAGTTTGGTGATTACACTGCGGCACAACGTTGGAACATGGTCTGCTCGTTCTTCAACTTTTGCGAAGCGCAAGGGTGGGTCCAGAACAACCCCGCACGTAAACTGAAATCGATACCTGTCGAAAAGGGAGGTCGCACAGCAATCTTCACGGATGAGCAGTACGCGACGATTCTCCAAACCATTCCGTTCTACGAGCCACCGAACGTGAGCGAGTTAAAAACCTGGGAGCAGCGGGTATTGACCTTCGTTGGGTTGTTACGTTGGTCCGGGATGTCCCTCATCGATGCTGTGCAGTATCGACCCGAACTGGTGGATAGCGGTGGCGTGCTTCGGTACCGTCGCCAGAAGACGGGCCAACTCGCGACGGTAAATCTGCCGCAACACTTGTTGGCATTGCTGCGAAGTGTCCCTTTGGAGAAGGATAGCGTCGGTCCAGGGCAGCCATTCAGATCGAAGGACTTCACAGCCCATTCCGACACGATAACGTGGCGAAAGCGGTTGACGAAGCTGTTCTCGCTCGCTGGCATCAAGAAGGTCCGTACCGAAAGTGGTAGGACCCGCGTGCCACATCCGTCGATGTTTCGCGACACGTTTGCTGTGTGGTTGCTCCGCCACGGCGCATCTATCCATACCGTCGCCAAAGCATGTGGACACGGCTCCACGAAAACCACGGAGAGATCGTACTTACCCTGGGTTAAGGAGTTGGAGCAGGCCAGCATCGCGGATCAGCAGAAGGCGCTGGCCGCTGGCGCGTCGAAGCAAACCAAAGGCCGTAAAGTTGTGAATATGGCCGATAGGAGCCAACATGCCGACTCGTGATCTCCTGCTTCGGAAGAAATCCGGGAGTCGAGCGATTGCGGAGCAGAAACTACTCCGATCTCGGAAATTTCTTGCGTGGCGTCCGCAGGCTGTTCTTCGGAAAGCGCTCCCTACTATCGTTGACGGTCAGCCGGCCCAACAGCGAGTCTTCGAAGTACACTTCACACCCGCGGGCCTGGCGAAAGAGTGGGCGGTGTCCACTGATACCATTCGTCATCTCTTTTACGACGAGCCTGGTGTTCTCAAGATTGATCGGCCGGAAACCATGAGAGGCGGCAAAGACGGCAAAGGCAAACGACGTTACCGCTCCATTCGAATTCCGCAATCAGTAGCCGAGAGAGTCCATCGTAGGTTATCCGGGAAAGCAGCTTAAAAAGAACGCAAATGGAATGCTCGTAGAGAGCTTCCTTTGAGTCTATATCTATCGAATTGAACGCACTACGAGCCCGTTCCGTCGTCGATCACTGCTGTCGTGTCGGGAACATGCGCTTGCCCTAAACACCAAATGAGCTTCTGCACATTTATTTCTTATCGTAATGCACCGAACCCGGTTTGATGACCCTGGTCGAGAAAGTTCATGAAGGTCGCGCCGTGGGTAATGACCGGAGATTTCATACTCGTAATCATCCCCAAAGCTCACAAACAGCTTCCCGTCGCGGCCCTCTATCATCAATTCTTCATCGGAGATCTTCTGAATGGACCCTTGCCCGTTCGCGGCCATACACGGCCAGCCCCTATCTGAAATCGAAAACAATATTGGCTCTTGGTTCTGTTCGAGTCGGCGCAGGTTCTCAATTGCTTTTACCTTGGCAATCTTCATCTCAGTCCTAGCGCTCTAATGGCCCGGCCTCATGCCCGCGCATCCTAGCACGACATGCGCAAATCGGATTGATACTCGCTTGCCGATAAAGCAGTCGTTCGTTTGGCTCGTCGTATCGCTTGAGACGTTGGCGAATTAAAGGCGAAGTTGTATACTCGCGGTGTGGGTGAGCCGCGCAGAGGTATAGTCGGCTTCCAATTATTGTTCTCGCGGTTACAGGCTACGAAATGTCGAACTTCAGCGAATTAAAACTGCAATTTGAAGACTCCGCATCCTTGCGGTTGTTGCGCGCGGACAATGGGCCGTTGGTGCTGGCAGTGTTGTTTGCGGCGTTTAAGCACGAACAATCGTCGTCTGTCCCTGAAAGCCGGTTGCGCGCCATTCTCGAAGCAGAGTTGGAGGAACAGCGCTACGCGGGCGAAGCAGTCTCTGAGCAGAGAGCTAAAGACTATCTCATTGAGTGGGCGGACAAAGCACACGGTTATCTACGCCGCCATCAGCCGGACGGACTGGACGAGCCAGTGTTTGAACTGACGCCGGAAGTCGAGCAGGTGTTTCAATGGCTCGAAACGCTTAAGCCAAAAACTCACGTTGGCACGGAATCCAAATTCAAATATCTGGCCGCCATTCTGGAAGAAATCGTCGTGAATTCCACGAGCGAACCGGGTGTACGCATCAAACACCTGAAGGAGGAACAGACAAAACTTCAGCAGCAAGTCGAGGAAATCGAACGCACGGGCGTTGTGACTGTTTACAACTCAACGCAGCTTAACGAGCGTTTCGCGACAGTGCTCGAAACGGCGCAGAATCTCTTGGGCGATTTTCGGGAAGTGGAAAGACATTTCCGGCGCGTGACGGAAAACATTTCAGTTCAGCAATCTTCGGCGGGAGCAACACGCGGCGGCATTGTCGGTCAAACGCTTGATGCGCAGGATCAGCTTCGGCAATCCAGCCAGGGACAAAGCTTTTATGCGTTTTGGGATTTTCTGCTCGCGCCGGAGCGCCGCCGACAATTCAACGAACTTGTCGAACAGGCATATTCCCTTCCATTTTTGGCGGGCCGAATTGACATCTGATCTCTTGCTGCGGCGATTGCAGTCGATCCTTCGCGCCGAGGGAAACAAAGTCATCACGTCAAACGAACGGCTAGTGGCACAGCTCCGGCGCGTGCTGGATATTCGCGAGTCGGCGGAACGGCGCGAAGTAGGGCGATTGGTTCAGGAAATAAAATCACTCGCCCATCAGACGCGCGAAATGTTACCGCAGACCGAATTGTTGCAAGTGGACATCGCCCTCGCGTTATCATCACTCATGTCAAAATCTCAGTGGTCACCGCCGGAGAATGTTGAATTTGGCGGCAGTTTGGAAGTCAGCGATGGTGGAGATTACGAGGGAACTCTCGAAGCATTCTTGCGTTTGTATCCGGTGGATTTTGATCGCTTGCGCGAGAACATTCGCGCCTGCTTGGAAACGCGCGTCCAAATTACGTTGCCAGAATTGCTTGTAATGCACCCGCCCCGGAACGGAATTTTGGAAGTGCTGGCTTACTTGCTCATCGCTGAGTCGGACGGGCCGCACATCGTGTTAGATGGATTCGACTTGCTAGAAATTCCCGAGCAACCAGACCGCCGTTTCCGAGTGCCACAAATCGTATTTTCCAACACATGAATCCGAATCCGATCAAAGTGCGATTGTTGCAGGACGCCATTTATTCCGAAGATCTAGAAGTTTGGGCGACACTGCTGCGGTGTCGTCAGCACATTGACAATTATTTTCAGGACCTCGGACTTCAGCTTGTCGTTCACGAGGAAGACGGGTTCGCTTATCTCAAACAGGCTGACCAGGAAGATGCGATGATTCCCCGTCTCTTTCGCCGCGACAAGTTGGCTAGAGGCGTCGCAATTGTCGGCGTCGTGTTGCGTGAACGTCTGCTTCAGTTCGACGAAAAGGTTCACGACGAAAGCCGTCTCATTGTGACGAAAGAGGAAATCGTCCAAATGACTGCTCCGTTTTTCCCGGAAGCAAACGATGAGATTCGTGCCGACAAACGAATTGAAGCGGCCATTAACAAATCCGAAGAAATGGGGTTAGTTCGTAAATTGCCGGTCTTTAGTGGTGAAGAACGCTACGAGGTGCGGCGCATTATCAAAGCCCGCTTTCCAGTCGAAACGTTGAGGGCACTTCGCGAACAACTTAAAGCTCATGCAAACAAACTCGATAGCCAATAACGGTTTTGTTGCGCCGCCTGGATTTCGCCTGGAACGGCTTGAAGTCCGCAATTGGGGCACCTTCCATGACAAGATTCACATCCTTGATCCAGCAGGACAGGCGGCGCTCTTGCTGGGCGAAAACGGTAGCGGCAAATCCACTCTTGTGGATGCCTTGTTGACGTTGCTTGTGCCGAAAACAAAGCGGAACTACAACTTGTCGGCTGGAGGAACAAAGAAAAGGGAACGGGATGAAAAAACTTATATCCGCGGCGCATACGGCAGCCAGAGCGCGACCGAGGAATCACGAGCGGAAACAAAATTCCTCTGCGAGGTGAGCGGACCGCCTTCGATTTTGCTCGCCGCGTTTAGAAATAGTGCGATAGAAGAAGCCGTGACGCTGGCGCAGATCCTTTGGATACAGGATGATGACGTGCGCCACTTGTATCTCACTGCGCGACGTGAGTGTTCCATCCAGGAGGATTTCAACGGCCTCGGCGAATCGAGGACATGGAAGAATAGTTTCCGGAAAAAAGGATTTGAGGTCGATGACACTTTTCCGCCGTATGCCGAGAAACTTGTCCGTTACTTACGGATGGAGTCCACGACTACACTGGCCTTGTTCAGTCAAACCGTCGCGATCAAGGAGATCACGCATATCAGCGGATTTATCCGTGATCACATGCTTGAGAAACTGGACACAAAAGAACTGGTGGACCGGCTGGAGCATCATTATGAGGACTTGAAACAATGCTGGGAATCCATCCGCACGGCGAAGGAGCAATTGCGATTGCTCGCGCCGATTGTGGAAAAAGCGACAGAGATCAATAAATATGACGAGCTATTTGCCGCAACTACGCGCTTACGCGACGCATTGCCTGCCTGCTTTGCTATTCGGCTCAAAGTGTTACTCGAAGCTGAACAGGCATCACTCGACGACCAAATTCGCGTCCTCAATATTGAACTTCACAACCTGACGAACACCCTCGAAGAACACAAACGGCAGGAATTTACTCTTGCCCAGGTAATTGAAAATGACGAAGTGGGCAAACAGTTGACCCACGTCCAGGAAGAACTTGATGTCACGATCAAGACGGAGCAACAACGCCTCTTCCTGGCTGGTCAATATCAACAATATGTGCGCGAACTTGGCCTTAACGAAGAAGTGGTTGCCGAGGCGCGATTCGTTGAGTTGCAACTGTGGGCTGAAGATGAACAGAAAAAGCAAACCGAGGTCATTGCGAACGCGGCGAATGAGAATGCTGCGGCAGAGCAGGAATTCAAACATCTCAGAAGCCAGCACCAAATGCTGGACGACGAACTGAATTCGCTTCGCAACCGTCCAGACTTGATTCCCGAAATACACCGTCAAATGCGCTTGTTTATCACACAGGGTGCAGAAGTTGGCGTGGCAGATTTACCATTTGCCGGCGAGTTGATGGACGTGAGGCCCGAATTTCAGGCGCAATGGCGCGGCGCGCTAGAGCGTCTGCTGCGCAGTTTCGGTCTCTCATTGCTCGTGCCGGAACATCTTTACTCGCGCGTGAATCATTTTATAAATGACAACAACTTGCGCGGGCGCGTTATTTATCATCGTGTTCCAAAAGGAGCACCGTCTTTTCAGCCTTCCCATGACAAGGGGCGCGTGATTGAGCGAATGCAAATAAAGGAGGGCCATCCGCTCTCACGTTGGGTAGAGAGTGAATTGCGGACGCATTTTAATTACCGCTGCTGTGAGAGCATCGGAGAATTCGAGAGCGCATCAGGCTTTGCGTTGACGAAACAAGGTTTGATTCGCAGCGCGGGAACGCGACACGTCAAAGACGATACCACCGCCATCAATGATCCCCGCAATCATATTCTCGGCTGGTCGAATCGCGACAAAATTCGACGCCTGGAAGAGGATCAAAAACAATTGGCCCTTGCCGCTCACAAACAGGCGACCATCATTTCCGATGCTGGTAATCGCCAACGGGCAGCCAAGGTGCGTGCGACTCAAGCAAGCAAATTGCAAAGTTTCCGTTCGTTTGCAGAGATTGACTGGCGTTCGTCCGTGGCGAAGCGAGAGGAACTTGAACAGCGGAAACGCGAACTGGAACAAAGTTCAGATAAAATCAAAAACCTCCGCGACCAACTTGCCGGCATTAAAGAGGAAATCAACGGTCATGAAAAGAGCAAAACAGAAACCACCGACAAGCGCGGCGGTCTCCGACGCCATCACGAGGAGAACGAGCAACGATTAACCGAGTGCAGTTCCACCTTGGCAACGGCCACGGAAGCCAATCTTGCATCTTTCGATGCTGCGGTCTCGGAGTTGCTATCGGATACCGAACTAACGATTGCCAATGCTTTCCTGACCCAGCACCATGCAGACAAAGTTGTTGGCGACAAGCTGATTGCGCTTGGCGAGGGGCGCAACAAAGTTGTCTCTGCGATAATTCGCCTAATGGGAAACTTTCTTGTTGAATTCCCTCATCTAAAATCTGATCTCTACTCTGGCGAGGAGTTTATTGCTGATTTTCTGCGCTTTGAAGAAGCAGTGCGGCGCGATGACTTGCCGCGCCATGACCAGAAGTTTCAAGAATTGATGAGCCGTGACGTTCTGGTTCACGTCGTAAAATTTCAGGATGCACTTGAAGGAGACTGCGAGGAGATGCAGAGCAAGATTGACCATTTGAATGCTGCTCTGAAAAGCATTGAGTATTCACCGCGCACCTACATCACCATCCGCGCTACGCAGACAACCGACGTGGATATTCGCAATTTTCGCGCACGACTCAAAAGCTGTCTTGACTATGGTCTTGCACCTGATAGCACGGCACGCGAAACAGCCTTCCAGCGAATCAGCGACCTTATTGATTTGTTCCGTGAAAAGCCCGATTGGACGGCGAAAGTCACAGACACTCGCAACTGGCTCGCATTCGCCGTCGAGGAACGCGACCGAGAAACTGGCAAGCAGGATAATATTTATGAGGACACGAGTGGCAAATCCGGCGGGCAAAAAGCGAAACTAGCGTTCACCATACTCGCCTCAGCCGTCGCCTATCAATATGGGATTGTAAAAGACCGGCAGAATCCGAATTCATTCCGGTTCGTCGTTGTGGACGAAATGTTCTCACGCTCGGACGAAACGAATTCCCGTTATGCGTTGCGGCTGTTCGCCCAATTTCATTTGCAATTGCTAATCGTTTGCCCGTTTGATGCCCGCGCCCGCGTGGTTGAGCCGTTTGTTTCGAGCTATCACCTGACGCTGAATCCGACGACCCAATACTCGACTGTTCGGACCGTGACGGTGGAGGAAATTCGCGAACATCTGGCCCGCCAAACACCCGTTACAGCCGCCCATGCTTACGCCTGAACAAATTCAGCGCCGCGCGCTGAATCGTTATCCCAAGTTTTTGCATTCCCTTTGCACAGACAAGGGATTCTTTCCGCTAACCCTCTTTGGCGCAGGCCTAGCCAAGCCCAAAGATTTCGTCGGCGACCGTAGCAGCATTCAGTTGTTGCAACAGCAGTCCAAAGAGCAAGCTGGCTTTGGATACGAAATCACGTGGGAAGAACGAACTTTCCGTCGCTTGGGTGCGCAAAGAATTCCCGCTACCGTCGCGTTCCCGACGCAGGAGGACTACATCCGCTTCCTGAAGAAGCATGTAGAAGTTCGCCAGTTTCAAGGTGACTTTGGTCTCATTAAAAAGGAATGCCCCGAACTCTGCGCATGGGCGCAAAGCAAGCCACTCAAAGTTGTTGCCTACGCGGGCGCTTGGCAGGGATTGCTAAGCGTGTGCGTCTATTTGCGAACCAATCCACGTCCGAATTGCTATTTGCGCGAACTTGCTGTCGTCGTGGATACAAAGTTCATTGAGGACCATAAAGGCATTCTTTCTGAATTGCTCCCCATCATCGCGCCGGAGACAGTCGGCACAGACGCGAGCAGTTTCGAGTCACGATTTGGCTTTCGTACGAAGCAGCCGTTGGTGCGGATTCGATTTCTCGATAAGCGGATTGCAATTCGTCATGGATTTTCAATTGATGATTTTGCAACGCCGCTCGATACATTTTGCAGCCTGCCTTTCGACAGCAACACACTTCTTATTGTCGAAAATGAAATGACTTTTCTCACACTGCCGCCCCTGGACGGGACGATTGCGATTTACGGCGCAGGTGATGCGGCTGCGCTGTTAGGAAGCATAGAATGGTTTAACTCATGTAGAGTATTTTACTGGGGCGACCTCGACTCTCATGGTTTTGAAATATTATCTAGTCTTCGATACAGATTTAAACATGCTGTGAGCGTGTTGATGGATGAACTTACATTCAAGCACTTTTCAATGTTTGCGGTGACCGCTAATATAACTCGCACAAAGACCCAACTGGCACTCAATTCTTCAGAGTTTGCTCTCTATAAGCGGCTGGTAGAAGAAACCATTCTTCTTGAACAAGAACGTATTCCGAACGAATTTGCTACGACACGATTAAAAGAAGCAATTGAATCAAAACAGAAAGAAACGAGCCTTCCAACCAAGAAGGACATGGAATTCGGGTCTTGACCACGATGAGCCGCAGAGGGGCATATCCGCCAAATAAAATGGACTCAACCAATTTACGAGTGATGAAGTCGATCTCGAAGCTTATCGGGGCCGGCTCCAGAAGATGAGCGATCCGGAATTGATCCGCGAAGGCAAAGCGGGACGATATATGTGTTCTCCGATGGCGAACTTCGGCAAGGCGCCGCGAATGGTGTTTGTAGTACAGCATCAGGAAGTGAAAGCAGAATGGCTACGACGACACCCTAAGGCACCCGAGGAAGAATAAAATGACCACTCAAGCCATTAGACTGTGGTTGTGAAGGAGGGCCATAAATGTTTGTCTTCGCCGGGAGCTTTAGCGGAATTCGTCGCCGCCTGGGAGGACGGCCGCGTGTCCAAATCAGACTGGACACACGCTGCGCATGTGGCTGTGGGCACTTACTACTGCGTGCATGATTCAGCGAAGGCATTCGAACTGATGAAGAGGGGTATCATTCGATATAATGAAGCTGTGGGAACCCTGAATAGCGATACCTCCGGATATCACGAAACGCTTACCCGCTTGTGGATTGATATCCTCGCGAATTTTGTCAGGAGCAACCGATTCACCGACTGCTGGGAAGCAGCCTGTTCGGCGGTCGAGAAATTCGGCGGCAATCGTGACCTTCATCGTGCCTATTACAGCTTCGACGTTGTGGGGAGCGTCAAAGCGCGGCATAGCTGGATAGCTCCCGACCTAACCCGTATGCCGAAAGACATCTAAACGACTAGCCATTGTTTGAATCTCGCGTCCCAGGCATAGCTTCCGATTGAGGAAACGATATGCCCGGTGACATATGCGGGCGGAATTCCTGCCTTCTGCGCCGCCGCGACCGTTGGAAAGTATATCGGCTCACTCATCTTACCGGGATGACCTCCGGTCCGATCCAAGCGTGCTTCGGTTAAGTAAATCACCCTGGCCGGCTCGGCGTTGGCTGAAACGGCCATAGTTATCGGGCCAGTGGCCGGACTTGTCTTCAGTTCGTAATGGACGTGATCGCGTGGCGGCAACTCCGAAGTAACCAAGTCGGCGCCCATGAACATCAGACACAAAGCGAGTACCAGAAGAGGGTTCATGCCGGGATGTTAGCGCGTAAGCATTTCGATTGGAAGAGAGGTGTGGGCGGATCGATAGAAATCGGCTGTGGCGTGCGCCTCGGTTATGCAACAAGGCGAGTATGCTAAGATTCAGCGACGCGCCGGGCGCGTGGCAATGACACGTAAGGCGAAATCAACAAGGGCTAATGAAAGCGCTAATTCCCATCCTTGGCGTTGTGACTTTAGTTGTGATACTGACAGTCGGCGCAGCAAGTCTGACACTTGGCTGGTTGTCCTTACTCGGGCACTTAGGCGCGCACTCGCAGCACCCGGCAATGATACTGATAATTCCGACCGTTGCGCTTGCGATTTTGAGCTACATAGCCACCAGAGCCAACCGCAATTACATGATGCGCAAACTTAGGGAAAAGGGCGTGCCGGAACCGCCAGAATCGGAAAGGAGGGCCATCCGGTTTTGGACTAGGGCTACGCTCGCAACGATTTTAGTGGTGCTGCTAGGGATAATCTGGCACGGCATCCGTTTTTGGGCCAAGGCCACCGCACTTACCATTTTGGTGGCCGAGTTAATCCGGATGACAATCCATCGTGGTTAAGTCGCTGGCTACTTGCAGGTAGTGTCGGGGGCGTTGGGGCGGTTGTTCGCCGGTTTGGAGGCATAGGCATCCGCAAAGCGCCTGCGATATAAACGTTAGCGTCTCCCCGTTGTACGCTCCGTAATGCCGCCCGTCGTAGGAGGTCAGATGAACTGCCGAACGGAAATGCCCTTCCAAGGCAAATTCTATAAGCAATTTGCCGCGCTTCCGTTACTAGTCTCTTTGATCGTCGTGGCCTTCGCAGCCCTGCCATACTCCAGCGATCTGCGCGGTGAGGCAAAGGGCCGCTGGATAACGCTGTTCGATGGCAAGAACCTCGCGAACTGGAGTCCCACCGGCGATGCCAACTGGCACTTGACGGGTGGGGCAGCAGTGGCGGACGCCTATGATCAGTGCCTCAATGAGCTACTCAAGCCGGGTTGCTTTAATGCCGGCATGGGTTATCTCGTCTCGAAGAATTCGTACACCGATTTCGAGGTTCATGCCGAATTCTGGGTTTCCCACGACGCAAACAGCGGGGTCTTTATCCGTTGTGCCGATCCGCGAAGCATCAGGGTCGATAACTGCTACGAGGCGAATATCAACGATGAGCGCCCCACTTACGGCACCGGCGCGATCACGAATCTAGTCGAGCCATCCGTCACTCTCAGGGCTGGAGGGAAGTGGAACACCTACGACATCATCGCCAAAGGCCCGCATCTCGTCCTGATCCTCAATGGCATCAAAACAGTGGACATTCAGGACTCAAGACATCCCAGCGGCTCCATCGCGCTGCAAGCCTCTGGCGGCACCATCAGATTTCGCAAAGTCCGTGTCAGAACGCTATAGCTCATCCGAAGGCGTATCGCCGCCTTAGCTCGGCCGCAAACTGAAGATTAGGACGTGCCCTCAGCACATTTTGGTCTCCTCACCCTAGAGCTGCGGTCTTCATCTCGACTTTCCGGCCATATATCCGTTTCCGTTATTACGCTTCCTATTGACTTTCTATATGACCTTAATTATTTTGGTATAGATCTTCTGTAGGAGCATGTTTGTGGGCACTCGGCAAACAGAATTGTTGCGAGGCACGCTCGACATGATGATTTTGAAAGCGTTGGCGCACGAGGAAATGCATGGCCTCGGAATCTCACGTCGAATCGAGCAGATTACGAAAGGCACTTTTCAAGTTAAGCCAGGGTCTCTCTTTCCTGCTTTACACAGGATGGAAGAACAAGGTTGGATCACCTCGGAATGGGGAGAATCAGAAAACAATCGTCGTGCCAAGTACTACAGACTGACTAAGGCGGGGCGTCGTCAACTCGAAACAGAAACTGAGCGTTGGGGCCGTATCTCATTAGCGATTGCTCGTGCGCTAGAAGCATCGTGAATTGACGAGAATAAGTGCCGTGCCTGTCCTCCTGCACATAAACAGTCTCCTTCATAATCTCTTCTGCAGGGAGCGGATAGAAAAGGATCTTGATAATGAGATCCGCTCGCACCTTGAATTACTAACTGACGAAAAAATAAGCGACGGCATGGATCGCGAGGAGGCGACGCGTGCGGCGAGAATAGAGCTTGGAGGGATCGAGCAGGTTAAAGAGAGCGTGCGCGCTGTTCGTGCCGGCGTATGGCTCGCGACTGTGTCGCAAGACTTCCTGTTCGCAGTGCGAATGTTGGGGAAGACTCCTGGCTTCACACTGACCGCGATTGCGGCGTTGACGCTGGGGATCGGAGCTAATGTCGCCATTTTTTCGGTCGTTAACACTGTAATCTTAAAGCCTTTGAGAGCACCCGATCCCGATCGGATTGTCCAAATTGAGCAAGAGTTTGAAGGATTCCCGCCATCGTCCGGAACGGGACTCCCAGAGTTCAACTTGTGGAGAGAGCAGACAAATATTTTTGAGGAGGTGTCCGCTTATCGGCTGGATCGCGTAAACCTGACCGGACAGGTCTCCCCTGAGCTGATTCCCGTAGCCCGTGTCACACTCGATTTCCTCCATCTTTTCGGAGCGCCTGTACTCCGGGGCCGCACGTTCGCCGCAGACGAGGATCGACCGCATGGAGCAAAGGTTGCTGTGCTCAGTTACGGATTTTGGGGCCGTCACTTCGGTAACGATCCAAACGTTCTTGGCTCATCGATCACCCTCGGCAATGAAAATTACGCGGTAATTGGGATTCTCGCTTCGAATTTTGACACGGAACAATTTGAACAAAGTCCGGATGTATGGATCCCATTTCAGATAGAAGCGGATACCAACGATCACGGTAGTTACTGCTACGTGGCGGCGCGTCTCAAACCTGGGGTCACGGTCCCCATGGCGATCGCGCAGCTTCAGCCTGTACGTGAAGAGTACCGACGCAGATTCCCTACCTTTAGCTCAAAAGAGAACTTCACTGTTCAGCCGCTCCGAGAAGCGATGGGCAACTACTCGCGTCCGTTAATAATGCTCCTTGTCGGAGCCGTGACTTTTGTGCTCCTCATTGCATGTGCGAATGTCGCAAATCTTCTGCTGGTCCGCGGAACCGGGAGAATGCACGAGATCGCCATTCGGGTTGCTGTAGGTGCCGGGCGCAGTCGAGTCATTCGTCAATTGTTGACCGAAAGTATCGTGCTTTCGTTGGCGGGAGCAGCATTGGGGGTCATATTGGGGATGGCCGGCATTCGAGCTTTACTCGCTCTTTATCCGGGCAACCTTCCTCTCAGTTCGCCGACCAATCCTCTTCATATCCCTCGTATCGGAGAATCGGGTTCTGCTGTCAATTTGGATTGGCGTGTACTTGGGTTCACACTTCTCGTTTCGCTCCTCACGGGTGTGTTGTTCGGTATTGTCCCAGCCTTCCAGACATCCCGTGCAGACCTCAATCGCCTCCTCAAGGACAATAGCGGGCGTTCTAGTGCAGGTGTTCATCACCTTAAGACTCGCTCGCTGCTCGTCGTCAGCGAATTAGGACTCGCTTTGGTAATGGTGATTGGATCTGCCTTGCTGATTCGAACGTATATAGCGCTGCGCTCAGTGGATCCCGGCTTCAATTCGCACAACGTCCTCACGATGCAGATGTCCCTGACCGATACGCAGTTCGAGAAGACATCGGACATGGATCGACTGGTTCGAGACGGGGTTAGGCGGACTGAGGCACTACCTGGAGTAACGCGGGCAGCGGCGGCGTGCTGCTTGCCGCTCGAAACCGTTTGGCAGCTTCCCCTCATCGTCGTTGGACGCCCCCTCGACGGACCTTATCATCGGTTCGGTGGATGGACGTTCATTTCGCCGAACTACTTCGATGTTTTCAAGATTCCGCTTCTACGTGGTCGCGCATTCACGGACCGTGACGACGCCAACGCACCAGGCGTGGTTATCGTTAACCAAGCCATGGCTAAAGCCTTGTGGCCGACGGGCAATCCACTTGAGGACCGTCTGATTATTGGCCGAGGAATGCGTCCTGAGTATGAGAAGGACTCTCCTCGCCGAATCGTCGGAATTGTGGGCGACGTTCGCGACACCGTTCTCAGTTCTCCTCCGAGACCAGCGGTATATGTTCCGATCGCGCAGCTTCCTGATGGCATCAATATCATCAACCTACGGCTCCTGCCGATTACTTGGATCATTCGAACGCAGGTCGAACCGCATTCGCTGGCCGTGGCAATTCAGAATCAAGTTCAGCAAGCGAGCGGCGGTCTGCCGGTCTCAGGTATCCGATCAATGGACGAGGTTGAGGCACAGGCTACTGCTCGCACACGTTTCGAGATGGTTCTAATGACGGTGTTTGGCAGCTCAGCGTTGTTACTCGCGGCAATCGGTATATATGGATTGATGGCTTATTCAGTCCAAGAGCGAACACATGAAATCGGAATCCGTCTGGCTTTGGGAGCTGAATCACGAAATGTGCGAAACATGGTTCTGTTGCAAGGCGTGCGCCTAACACTGATCGGAGTTGCTCTGGGTGTCGCTGCTGCTCTTGTTCTTACGCGCTTTCTTTCCGGCTTTCTCTTCGGTGTGAAGTCGGCGGACCTGACGATTTTCGTCGCGGTGCCACTGCTCCTGACTGCCGTTTCTCTTCTTGCTGTCTGGTTACCCGCACGGCGAGCAACCCGTATGAACATCCTTGAGATACTCCGATATGAATAACTTGGAGAAAGTGCGCCAAGTTACGTTGCTTAGCGCCGCAGCGGTGTTGTGGGTCGGCGCCGCTCTTGCTGACCTGTCCGACGATATTGTGCCGTTGCCTGACGATCCTGCGATTGAATATGCAACACGCCCAACTTACGATCCCGTCTCGACTCTGAACGCCGAGATCGAGGCAGGCAACGCGCGCCTGGAGTTTGATAGCAAGCAAGGATATTTGCGGTCCGTGCTGGAGACGCTCAAGATCCCGATCGAGTCCCAGATGGCCGTTTTTTCAAAAACTAGCGTTCAGGCAAGCCTGATTAACCCGCAGAATCCGCGCACGCTCTTTTTTAACGATTCGACTGTCGTCGGTTGGGTGAGGGGAGGATTCATTGAGGTCGCCACGGAGTCGCCTTCCCAAGGCGTCATCTTCTACAGTCTTCAGCAAAATCCTGAAGAGAAACCCAAATTCGCGCGTGAGGACAGATGTTTGGGGTGCCACGACTCATACGACGCCTTAGGCGTTCCCGGAATGCTGGTGCGAAGTAATTTTACGGGGCCGAACGCGATGACGTTGCGTAGCCTGGGCAGCTACAACTCTGACCATCGGAGCCCATTGGAGCAACGTTGGGGCGGCTGGTACGTAACTGGAAACAGTGGTTCGATCCGGCACATGGGTAACGTGATGGTCGCTGATGAAAGCCACCCGGAATCAGCGGTGGGACCAGAGACGCTGAACCTGAACTCGCTGAAGGGAAAGTTCGACACGGATGCTTATCTATCCCCATACAGCGACATCGTCGCCCTCATGGTCTTTGAACACCAGATGCGGATGATGAATTTGTTTACCCGCCTCGGCTGGCAGACTCGTTATGCTCTATTTGAACGAGACGCAAATAAGGCTGCCAGAAGTCGAGTGCGGAGTAGTAGCCTCGATTTCAATCAGGGGCCTTTGGGCGACACCATCAGTGAGCTTGTGGACTACATGCTCTTTGTCGATGAGGCTCCGCTCGTTAATCGTATTCAGGGCACATCCGGGTTCGCGGAAACTTTTTCTGGCGAGGGACCACACGACAGCAAGGGGCGCTCGCTGCGGCAACTCGATCTCCAGCGACGCCTCATGCGTTACCCATGCAGCTATATGATCTATTCGAATGCTTTCGATAGTTTGCCATCCGAAGCCAAGGAAGGTGTTTATAGCCGCATGTGGCAGATACTGTCAGGAAAAGATAAGCGAGCGAAGTATGCTCGACTCTCGCTCATTGATAGGCAAGCCATTATTGACATTTTGATTGAGACAAAAAAGGGTCTTCCAGAATACTTCCAGCGCTTAGCGAATTAGCTTCTCAGAATGCGGACCATCCTTTCCAAGGCAAATAACTCTGGCTGCGTGATTTAGGTGTAAACGGCCCATCCCATTCCGCGCAGCTGGTTATTCTGATCATTCATCTCTATTGCATTCCAATATGAATCGTGGTACCTCTTGGTATCCAATAAGGGAGCCCGTCAATGGCGAACGAAAAGCTAGATGTCTTGCAGGGGACCTTGGCACTCATGATTTTGAAAACGCTCGAAACGATGGGGCCTTTGCACGGCTACGGCATCGCGCGGCGCATCGAGCAAACCAGCGGAGATCTTCTGTCGCTTAACTACGGGACGCTTTATCCCGCGCTCCTCAAACTGGAACAGGAAGGCTATATCGCATCCGAGTGGGGAGTCTCAGATAACAATCGGCGGGCGAAGTATTACCGACTGACAAGAGCCGGGCGGAAACAAGTGCAGCGTGAGACACGCGAATGGGAACAAACCACGGCGATCTTGGCGCGATTCCTGGCCGGGGAGGAGAAATCCTGATGCGTTCCTTGCGGGCGTGGTTCGCACGGCTAGGCGAAGTCGTTCTTAAGCAGCGGCGCGATGTGGAACTGTCAGCAGAGATGGAAAGCCATTTGCAGATGCACATTGAGGACAGCATCCGCGCCGGTGTTGAGCCAGAGGAAGCGCGCCGGCGAGCGGCAATCGCGCTCGGCGGGGTCGAGCAGGCAAAGGAGAATTATCGCGACCGCCGGGGCTTTCCTGGGCTCGAAGCCGTGATTCAGGATGTGCGCTTCGGCCTTCGCACGCTGCGCAAAAATCCGGGATTCACGGCAGTCGCAGTGCTGACCCTCTCCCTCGGCATTGGCGCGACCACGGCCATTTTCACACTGGTTCACGCAGTCTTGCTAAGCTCCTTGCCGGTCGCAAATCCCAACGAGCTGTATCGGGTTGGCGATGTCGAGCAATGCTGCAACACTGGCGAAATTCAGGGCAATTGGTCGATATTCTCGTACGAGCAATATAAGTATTTCCGCGATCGTACTCCTGGTTTCGTCGAGCTCGCGGCTTTCCAGGCCGGAACCGAGATGGTTGGCGTCAGCCGGCCCAACAGCAGCCAACCCGCTCAATCCATGAGGATTGAGTTCGTGTCCGGAAATTATTTCGCTACATTTGGAATCCGTGCCTATGCGGGACGCGTTCTCGTACCCGACGATGAGCGCAAAGACCAACCCCCGGTTGCTGTGATCAGCTATCGCGCTTGGGAGGAAACATTTGGTGCTGACCCCTCCGTAATCGGCGGAGATTTCACAATCAACAACCAGCCGTTCACGGTCATCGGCATCGCGCCTCCCTCCTTCTTTGGAGATCGGCTCACCAACCTTGTAGCATTTTGGATTCCTATATCGGACCAGCCGTTGGTCAATCCCACGTATCCTAAAACCGAGGCCCCGCAGCAGTACTGGCTGGATCTGATCGGCCGCATCGCACTCGGCGCAGACCCTCAGCAAATCGGCACACAAATGCAAGTGGAGTTGCAGCAATGGCTACTAAGCCCTATCGCCCAACTTCAAACCGCGGACCGCGCGTCGGTTCCTAAACAAACACTCCGTCTCTCGCCTGGTGGTGCCGGAATTCGAATGCTTCGCGACCAATACATCTTGGGCTTGCACCTGCTGATCTGGATTTCCACACTTGTCCTGGCAATGGCCTGTATCAATGTGGCGAACCTCATGCTCGTCCGTGCCACCGCGCGCAAAAGCCAAACGTCGATCCAAGCTGCACTCGGCGCGCCTCTCTCGCGCCAGATTCGGCAGGCGCTTATTGAGAGCATGATATTGGCGCTGATTGGAGGCTTGGCCGGCATCGCGGTTGCGTTTGCCGCCACCCGTCTCATTTTGCGCCTCGCGTTTCAAAACACGTCCGTGGCGATTCACGCTTCACCATCGCTCCCGGTGCTGGCTTTCGCTTTTGGCGTATCTCTCCTCACGGGAATTCTCTTTGGCGTCGCTCCGGCGTGGATCGCAGCCAACACGGCTCCCATTGAAGCGCTTCGAGGTTTGGGCCGCGCCTCGGGACGTGCTGGCTGGGCTCAAAAGTCGCTTATCGTCGGACAGGCTGGGCTTTCGGTCGTGCTGCTCGCCTCGGCATGGATGCTGATGCAAAGCCTTCGGAACATGCGCGGCCAACATTTCGGATTCGAAACTTCCAACCGGTACATCCTTCATGTCGATCCGCAAATGGCTGGATATAAGCCTGCACAGATGCAGTCTCTGTATCGCGAACTTCACGATTCTTTAGCAGCGATTCCGGGTGTTAGCCGAGTCAGCTTTTCCCTCTATACCCCGATGGAAGATGATAATTGGAGTGAGTTCGTTTATATAGAAGGCCAGGACCCGCCTGCTCTTGTTCGCAATCAAAACGAAGTTTCTTGGCTCCGCGTCAGCCCCGAATATTTCGAGACGCTTGGAATCCAAATCCTTCAAGGGAGATCTTTGAACGATCAGGACACGCCCACATCGGAGCCCGTTGCGGTAGTGAACCAGGCGTTCGCGAAAAAGTTTTTCAACGATGAAAACCCGCTCGGAAAGCATTTCGGCTTCTATATTTATCGGAAACAGGTCGGGACATTTGAAATTGTTGGCGTAAGCGAAGATACGAAATATGGCGAGCCAACCAAGAGCTTTGTGCCGATGTTTTTTCTGCCCTCGACGCAGGACACTCGCTTTTTTGATTCCTCTTTTGATATGACGCAGTTCGGCGCCTTCGAGGACGCCTCGCATAACCTGAACGCTGTCGAGCTGAGCACGCTCGGCAAAGTTCCGGGCCTTGAAAAGGAGGTGCGTGAAGCGCTCGCCAATCTGAACCCTGACCTCGCGGTTATTGATTTCAGGAGCTTCGCACAGCAGGTTGACAACGCTTTCTCACAGCAGACGATGATCGCGACGCTTACGTCGTTATTCGGATTGGTCGCGCTCGTCCTGGCATCTGTGGGCCTTTATGGCGTTACTGCATATTCGGTGGAGCGCCGCACGAACGAAATCGGGATTCGCATGGCGCTCGGGGCCGAGCGCAGAAAGATTTTAGGACTCGTATTGCGAGAAGGTGGGAACCTCACGCTCATAGGCGTGGTGATTGGCATCGTGGCGGCACTCGGGTTGACACGACTGATGGGCACGCTGCTTTACGGGGTAAGTCCAAGTGATCCGGTCACGTTCGTGGGCGCGGCGGTTCTGTTGATGGCTGTGGCGCTCGTGGCGTCCTACATCCCCGCGAGGCGGGCGATGCACATCGATCCAGCAGTCGCGTTGCGGCACGAATAGGCTAAATATGGACATCGCACGACCTGATTTCGCTCGCAAGAGAAGGCTCCGGCTCACGATGTATGGAGCCGCGATGGTCATCGCTGTGCCCGCACTCACGATAGGAGTTTCCCGCTTGAAGCCCGCGGCGCCAGCAGTGGAAAGGTCCACGGTCTGGCTGGATACCGTTCGCCGGGGCGAAATGCTGCGTGACGTACGCGGCCTAGGCACGTTGGTTCCTGTGGACGTTCGTTGGATTCCGGCGCAATCATCGGCACGGGTGGACAAGATCGTTTTGCAATCCGGCGCAATCGTCAAGCCGGATTCGATCATTTTGGAACTCAGTGATCCCCAGCTTGAGCTTGATGCGCTCGACGCTGAATATGCCTACAAGGCGGGGCAAGCTGATCTTGCCAATCTCAAAGTGCAGCTTTCCAACAGCCTGATAGGTGAGAAGAGCACGGCCGCGGATATCGAGAGCGGATACCAACAAGCGAAAATGCAGGCTGACGTTGATAAACAATTGAGCGAAAAAGGAATAGAAGCCGCACTGACCGCCAAAAAATCCGCAGTGATGGCCCAACAACTGGGGATTAAGGAGGGGCTGGTTCAAGAGCAGCTTAAGATTGCCGATGATGCTGCAAAGGCGCAGATCGCGGCGCAGGAAGCGCATCTCGAACAGCAGCGCGTTCTGTATGAGATGAAGAAGCGCCAGCTCGACGCGCTGCACGTCCGCGCGGGTCTGAATGGCGTGCTTTCGGCAGTATCCGTCGAAGTGGGCCAACAGGTGGCACAGGGCACGAATCTAGTCCGGGTAGCCGATCCGTCTCATCTGAAAGCCACTGTGCAGATTCCGGAAACTCAAGCGAAAGATGTTGCCATTGGACAGAAGGCGATGATCGATACACACAACGGAACCGCCGAAGGACATGTCACGCGCGTTGATGCCGCTGTCGTCAATGGGACGGTAGCTGTCGACGTCACTTTCGCCGGACCGGTGCCTGTCGGCGCGCGTCCTGACCTTAGCGTAGACGGAACAATCGAGCTTGAGCGTCTGCCGAATATTCTCTATGTCGGCCGTCCAGTACAAGGCCAGCCAAATTCGAAAATTGGATTGTTCCGGGTTCTCAGCGGAAGCGCGGAAGCTGTCCGCGTTAGCGTTGAGCTTGGCCGCACTTCGGTCAATTCCGTCGAGGTACTGCGCGGATTGCAAGCCGGCGACCAGGTGGTGCTATCGGATATGTCTTCCTGGGATTCTTATGACCGCATCCGTCTCCAATAAGAGGTTCGCGGGAGAGTGAAGATGACTCCAAGGAACGGGTCTTTGATCACCCTAGATGGAGTCGGCAAAACTTTCTACACCGACGAGGTCGAGACGCATGCGCTCTCCGATATTCGTCTGGAGATTAAGGCCGGGGAGTATCTTGCAATTGCCGGCCCCTCAGGGTGTGGAAAATCGACGCTGCTGGCCATTCTGGGACTGCTGGATTCATCTTCGAATGGAACCTATCTGCTCAAAGGGCAACCGGTAGAGAGTTTGACACCGGCCGAGCGGGCACGCGTCCGAAATAGAGAGATCGGCTTTATTTTTCAGGCATTCAATTTGATTGGCGACCTGACCGTTTATCAAAACGTGGAACTCCCTCTCACCTATCGAAACATGCCGGCAGCCGACCGAAAAAAGAGAACGCAAGAGGCGCTTGAGCGCGTGAAAATGGCACATCGGATGAAGCATTTTCCGTCGCAGCTTTCTGGAGGTCAGCAACAGCGCGTGGCTGTAGCGCGTGCTCTAGCGGGAAGCCCTTCCATACTCCTTGCCGATGAGCCTACCGGAAATCTGGATTCCGCGAACGGTGAAGCCGTCATGGGGCTCCTCCAGGAATTACATCGCGGGGGCGCAACGATCTGCATGGTCACGCATGATTCACACTACGCGCATTGCGCCGATCGCACAGTAAATCTCCTCGATGGCCGAGTAGTCGGCACAGATATACAGCCCGAACCTAGCGGTATCGGAATTGGTCAATAGGACGCGAACCGCAGCAATGCGAACACTTCGATCATGGATTTCACGGGTCGGCGGGCTTTTTCACAAGGAGCGAAACGATCCAGAGCTAGCTCAGGAACTGGAAAGCCATCTGCAACTCCACATCGATGACAATCTGCGGGCGGGCATGGGACCAGAAGAAGCTCGTCGCAGCGCTCTGATCAAGCTCGGCGGCATGGAGCAAACTAAGGAGCTTTACCGAGACCGCAGTGGCATACCGTGGGTCGAAACGCTGATCCAAGATCTTCGCTTCGGCCTGCGCATGCTGCGCAAAAATCCGGGATTCACGGCAGTGGCCGTGCTGACGCTGGCACTCGGTATCGGCGCGAATACGGCCATGTTTAGTGTCCTGGAGGGCGTCGTATTGGCCCCACTGCCTTACAGGCAGCCGAGCCGCTTGGTTGTGGTGTGGCAGAGCAATCCACGCTTCCCACGAGTAGCAATTTCATATCCTAACTTCATTGATTGGCAACGTAATGCGCTCTCATTCGAGCAAATGGCGGCGTTCGCCCAGCAGGAATATGATCTGACGAATCCCGGCACACCTGAGCACATTGACGGCGCAGGAATATCCTCCAGCTTCTTTAACACCCTAGGGATGAAACTGGCGCTAGGACGCGACTTCGCGCCAGAAGATGATCAGCGGGGAGGAGCGCCCGTGGTCATCATCAGCAATCGTCTGTGGAGAGATCGTTTTAACGGCAGCCCTGAGGCGCTTGGCAAAGTCGTTACCCTAAATGGCCAGGATTACACTGTCGTGGGAATTGTCCCGCCACGGTTTCATTTCGAAGGGGAGGGTGGCGCCGCCGATGTCTATACCGCGCTAGGACGAGGTCAAGGTACTTCGGTGGAACTTGATAATCGTGCCGGCCACTGGATCTCTTGCATTGCGCGTCTAAAACCTGGGGTTAGCGTCTCGCAAGCGCAAGCTGAGATGAGCACCGTCCAGAATGATCTGGATGAGCTCTATCCCGCCGACGATCGCGACCTCGGAACGAGCGTGGTACCGCTTAAACAGCAAATCATAGGTGATGCTAGCGAAACCCTTCTTCTGTTGTTGGGAGCCGTAGGTTTGGTCCTGCTGATTGCCTCTTCGAATGTCGCCAATCTTTTGCTAGCGCGGTCCGCAGTCCGCAAGCGCGAGTTTGCCATTCGCTCGGCGCTTGGAGCGAGCCGTTCACGCGTCGCGCGGCAAGTGCTTACTGAAGGTGTGCTTCTTTCGCTTTTTGGCGCCGGTTTAGCGGTGGTGCTCGCGAAGTTGGCACTCAGTCTGGTGTTAGCGGCCGTGCCGCGAGACTTGCCGCGGACCGAGAACATTGGACTCAACCTTCCCGTCCTCTTGTTTACGCTCGGCGTTTCGTTAGCGGTTGGGATTCTGTTTGGTCTCGTACCCGCGCTCAAGGGTTCGAGGTTCGATCCGCAAGTCTCGCTCAAGGAAGGAGGCTACGGCTTCGCAAGTAGCCGTCATCGCGCCCAGAGCAGTCTCGTAATTGTCCAATTAGCTTTCACGTTGGTGCTGCTAGTAGGGGCAGGTATGCTGCTCCGCACGATCCGCCATTTGTGGGATGTAAATCCTGGCTTCGAGACACACCAGATGATCACGTTTAAGGTGGGTGGTGCAGGTACGCTGACGAAGACAGCTTCGAGCACTCGAATTGCTTATCAGCAGTTGATCGAGCGCATTCGGCACATTCCCGGCGTGGAGGCAGCGGAGTTTACGGATGAGGTTCCCCTAACTCGTCAGGGCGGGACTATGCCCTTCTGGATTGGCTCACAGAGACCTCTGTCGCTTCAGGGTGCCCCGCGGCTGGTAGCATTTCTAACCGGTTCGGATTACCTGCGAACAATGGGAATTCCGCTCCTTCGAGGTCGCTTTTTCACCCCACAAGACACGACGAAGTCCCCTTGCGTCGTAGTCATCGACAGCGTTTTCGCTCAAATCTATTTCAAAGACAACGACCCTATAGGTCAAACACTATCTTTCGGCTTCGCACCTGTCGGCCCCTGTAAGATTGTTGGCGTCGCGGGCCACGTGCGGGACTGGGAGCTGAGCGATCCCGCCACCCATGTCCAGAATCAGGTTTACTTTCCTTTTTTCCAAGATCCGGACGAATGGGTACCTATAAATTATCCCGATGCGACTGTAGTGGTTCGCACACCGCTCGACGCTGCAAGCATTATGCCCGCGATCAAAACAGCAGTTTACGGAGTGGGCAGCGAGCAGCCAGTTTATAACGTCCACACAATGCAGGAGATTGTTTCGGAGTCGATGTCATCACAGCGATTTCCTATGATCTTGTTGGGAACGTTTGCAGGTCTGGCGTTACTTCTGGCGTCTGTTGGAATCTACGGCCTTATTTCCTATTCGGTGGCGCAGCGCGTACACGAGATTGGAATTCGTATGGCGATCGGTGCGCAGAGGCGGGAAATATTTGGGATGGTAATCAGCGAGGGCCTTCGGCTGACGCTTGCTGGCCTCGCTACCGGGGCAGCTGCCGCCCTAGTTCTGACCCGCCTGCTGTCGAGCTTCTCGCGCCTACTGTATGGAGTCGGGACAAACGATCCGGTGACCTTTGTTGCCGTGTCACTCGTGCTGACCGTGTTGGCGGTTTCGGCGTGTTATATCCCGGCTAGGCGAGCGACCAAAGTCGATCCCATGGTGGCGCTGCGCTACGAATGACCGCCATTATAAGCAGGGAAATGATCAGACTAAGTAACGTCGACAAGTTCTATGAATCCGGCGCTGAGAAAACTTGGGTGCTGCGTCGCATTAACCTCGAAGTCCGCGAAGGCGAGTTCATCACGATCATGGGCCCTTCCGGCGCAGGCAAATCCACCCTGCTCGGGATCATTGGCATGCTCGACGGTGCTTGGAATGGCGGATACTACCTTTACGATCACGCCGTGCATAAGCTCGACAATCGGCACCGTATCGAGCTGCACAAGGAATATATCGGCTTCATTTTCCAGCAATATCACCTAATTGACGATCTCACGGTGGCGGAGAATCTCGACCTCCCTCTTTCCTATCGCAACTTCCGCAAGGCGGAGCGCCAAGGGACGGTGGCGGACGTGCTGGACCGTTTTCAGATCGTAGCCAAGAAGTCACTCTATCCACATCAGCTATCGGGAGGGCAGCAGCAACTCGTCGCAGTAGCGCGCGCAATCGTAGGCCGGCCGAAACTGATCCTCGCCGATGAGCCAACCGGGAGTCTGCATTCAAGCCAGGGGAAAATGATTATGGACTTGCTGAAGAGACTAAACGAAGAAGGCACCACGATCATTCAGGTCACGCACAACGATGCCTGGGCTGCCTACGGAAATCGCATTATTCAGTTGGCTGATGGATGGATCGTGAATGGCCAGGCTCAAGCCGACACAGCTTAAAAACTAGGCTCTTCACCGCAGTTCCTGATAAACGTGGTAACACGCCGCGCGGCGGCCATCGCTCCCGCAACGGTCGCCGGGATCGTGCTCATACGGTGTGGTGTTCGCAAGCCGCGTGGACGATTGAAATTGCTGCGGCCCGTCGGTTTTCGCTATGGATTCTGACGAACAGACACTGAAGGCCAATCCGATGCGAAACGATGGTCCGCCGCCGAGACCCCGTGAACGAGGCGATTTAGCAGGGCTGACAGGAAGTGGCTATACAGCCTCGGTGTGGCCTGGGAATCCGACTACTCCACTGCGGGGAACGGGACTTTTGCCAACCGACCTTGCCTTGCCGGATCGTTCACGATCTTGCACACATTGTTGAAGACCATGGTGGGACGGTTCTCCGTGTTGTAACGCGGCCAGGTTAGCCCCGGTTGGCTCGGGTTTCCGGTGCGAGCAAAAGCGGTCCAGGCTCCGCTTACTTTATCGGCTAGCGGCTGCAAGTTAGTGCCTATGCCCAGCCAGCCCGGAGCTTTATCGATGTTGTCGAAGACGAATGGCATTTCAAGTCCGTGTGGTGTGTGCAGCCTCCCACCTAGGACTGGCGTTTCCCATTCGAACAGATACATATAGGCAGGGGCGGCGTTTAAAGCTAGTTTGCGTTCCGCCTGAGTGATTGCGTCCATTCGCACCAGTCGGTCAGAGGTCGCGGCAAAGAAAACAAGGCTTGGCGAAGCGTCGGATCGGTCCTTCCGATATGCGGCGATCAGATTCTCAACCTCCGCGTCTCCGATCTTGAAAAGTGTTCTCAATCTCGTTCGCAGGCCCGCTTCATCCAGTGAGAACGCGGCAAGATCGTACGCGCCTATTATGAACGTCGTTTCGGTAGCGTTCGAGCCAATCAACATTGGAATGCTTGCCGAGATTTCGGGGGCCGTCGGATCAAACGGGTGTCTTGGGAGAGAGCGACCGTCTACCACAGGTCCGAGAGGTAACCCGTCCTTGGAGGCAACTGCGTGCATCGCGGTAAGGAGTTGTTCCATGGACATATGTTGAAGCTCGTCAACTTGATGCGGCCCCAGTCCGAGATGATCGAGAAATTTCCGGGCTGATGCCGTAGCTTCATTAGCGGAAAGAACCCGCAGCGCAGAGCCGCTCTCCACAATTGCTTTGTGGAACAAACCTTTTGCCGTGGGCATAGCCATTAGTGTGCTGACTTTCACTCCGCCGCCAGATTGACCGAAGATCGTCACGTTTGCGGGGTCGCCACCGAAGCTGGCGATGTTGTCGCGTACCCATCGGAGGGCTAACACGGCATCGAGCATGCCTGCATTTCCCGAATCCGCGTATTTCGTCCCGCCTAATTCATTGAGGTACAGATACCCGAAGATGTTTAGACGATGATTGATCCCCACCACTACCACATCATGTTTTCGCGCCAGGGCGGAACCGTCGTACCAGCTTCGCCCATCTGATCCTGTGAGAAATCCACCCCCATGGAGCCAGAGCATGACAGGACGCTTTTTGACGGGGTGGAGGCCGGGCGTCCAAACATTTAAGACGAGGCAATCTTCATCCATCCTACCCGGACCGAGAACAAGTGCGATCAAGCTGCTTGCATTGCCTGTAATAGCAGTCTTCTGTTCCTTATCAACTAGATCAATGCTGCTCTTGTCTTGGGGAGCGGTTGAACCATAGGTGAGTGTGTCGCGGACGCCAGCCCACGGCGTTGGCGGCATGGGCGGCAAAAAGCGCCTACCTCCAGCGGTCGAAGTGCCATAGGGAATCCCCTTGAAGACTTGCACGCCATTGATCGCGGCGCCCCGCACTTTGCCAGCACTGGTTTCGACAATGACGCCCGCATCCGACACAGAGGTCGTTGCCTCGAACGAGCTGCCTAACAGCTTAGTTGCCACCAGTGATCCGGCAGCCATCAAACTCCGCTGCACTAGAGTCCGACGGTCTAGCACGCCGGTCGGCTTTTGGTCGCTTGTCTTGCTCATTGAGTGTCGCCTTCCGATGTGCGGAGACTTGTTCCAAGCGAGTCTAATTGCCAAATAGCTTTGAAAACAGCAGGAAATCTAGGCGGAGGAGGGAGCGTTATCCCCGGCTCAATCTCTGGGCCGCTGACAGCGACATGGGCCATCGAGATACTTACTGCCCTCGTGTTCGGCTTGGTTTTGTTGAGCACACGATAGCGTGGCAAAGTACAGAAAGCGTCGTGGGCCAGTTTCCGAAAACGCGACGCAATCAGGACTTGGCCGACCTGCGATGCCACGATCCGGTCAGATAATAGCTTCCGAACGGTCGACCACTCGGGAATTGATACGATATTCGTACACATAAGCGCGTCTATCAGGCATGCGGATCACGGATCAGAGCGGCGCTATCGCGTGGCACTTACGACGAAATCATCCCAATTGTCCCAAGCCACTTTTCTACCAATCCCGGCCATTCCGTAATCGGAAGCTTCGTCCGCCGCAATCCAAACGCATGGCCGCCGTGAGCATACAAGTGCATTTCCACGGGAACCGCGGCGTTTTTCAGAGCAATGTAATAAACCAACGATTGCTTTACACCGTCTACGTTGTCATCCTCCGCCTGCAGCAAAAACGTAGGCGGCGTCTTGTGGGTAACAGGAATTTCCGGATTCAATTCAAATTCTTTCGTCGTATTTTCCAGCAGGTGGCCCGGATAAATCGCCACGGCAAAATCCGGACGGCAGCTCACTTTGTCCGCCGCATCAACAAGCGCATACGCCCGTCTATCGAAATTCGTGCTGATATTCGCCGCCATGTGTCCGCCTGCTGAAAATCCGAGCACGCCGATCTTGTGTGGATCAACATGCCACTCGGCCGCGTGAAAACGGACCAATCCCAGCGTCCTCTGTGCATCTTCCAACGCCGTCGGCGCCTTCGGATGGATGTTGCACTTGCAGTCGTTATGCCACGCTGGTCCTGAATCGGGCACACGATATTTCAGCAACACACACGTGATTCCCTTGGCCGTCAGCCAGTCGCAGACCTCAGTGCCTTCTAGATCTATCGCCAGATCGAAGTAACCTCCGCCGGGAAACACCACCACCGCAACGCCAGTATTCTTTCCTTTCGGCGAGTACACGGTCATGGTCGGCCGTGACACGTTGCTCACTCCTGTCACCGGCTTCCCGGCGATCAGGTCTTTCGGGTCCGTCTTCGTAGTCTCCGGCCACGCGGGCACCGCCGCCCCTGCATCCGGCGCCGTCCCTGGCCATATTGCCATCTGCAGATGCCCGGGCGATGGTTGCCAAGTAGGCGTCTGAGCGTTTAGACCGTTAAGCGTAAACAAAACAAAGACGACAAAGAGCAAAGGCTTCATCGCAGTCATCCCCTTCAAGATGTTCCTCAAGCCAGGTCATCATAGAACCGACTCGGTGAGTCAAAAGGAGCGGTTGAATCGAGTCGTGCTTTGCAAGTAACGCGATCAAAGTCCTGCGTAGTCGGCTTGTAGGAAGTGATGCCCGGATAGGCCTGAGAAACGCATTATAAAAGGGCGCCTCTTTGAAGTAGGTTTTGATCGTTCGCATCAACGCCTACAGGAAGGAGCGCCCTCATGAACGACACTAAGTATATTGGGCTGGATGTGCACCAGGCAACGATCTCGGCTGCGGTTCTGGACTCGACCGGGAAGCTGTTGATGGAGTCGGTTGTGGAGACGAGAGCAAGCACCATCCTGCAGTTCATCCATGGACTCCGCGGAAGCGTGCAGGTGACTTTCGAAGAAGGAACCTGCGCGGCGTGGTTACACGACCTGCTCCAGCCGCACGTGGCGAACGTTCTGGTCTGTGATCCGCGCAAGAATGCTCTGCTCAAATCGGGAAATAAGAATGACCGGATCGATGCTCGGAAGTTAGCCGATCTATTCCGCAGCGGGCTTCTCTGCCCGGTGTATCACGGAGAGAACGGCGTACGAGCTTTGCAGGAATTGGCTCGCGGCTACCTGGCACTGAACCGAGATGTCACGCGAGTCATGAATCGTGTGAAAGCCATTTATAGAAGCTGGGCCATTCCTTGTGCGGGTCAGCGCGTGTATGGGCCACGCTATCGTTCCGAGTGGCTCGGCAAGATCACCGAAGTCGCCGTACGCCGCCGGGCCGAGATTTATTACCAACAACTGGACGGGTTGCGCTCCTTGCGTCAGCAGGTACGACACGATCTGCTGGCCGAGAGCGGGAAACAAGGGGCGACGAAATTGCTGCGCCAGATTCCCTCGATTGGATCCATTCGGGCGGCGCTGCTGATCGCCTTGATGCAAACGCCGCATCGTTTTCGCACCAAGCGGCAACTGTGGGCCTACAGCGGTTTGGCTTTGAAGACCTCCGCCAGCGGGGAGTACCGGTTCGAGGAGGGACAACTGAAACGCTCCAAGAAGTTTCTGGCCATCCGGGGACTCAACGTCAACCACAATCCCGATCTGAAAAACATCTTCAAAGGGGCGGCCATCCGAGCCGCTGCCGTCCCCGGACCATTCCAGCAGTTTTACGCCGCTTTAGTAGCCACAGGGATGAAGCCATTACTTCGGCTGGACGACAACACCCTATCCAGTCGCA